>Ga0315316_10000088_pt1 | contig 45453 bp, 43 predicted proteins | sample M160m3416metaG_FD_203702 | JGI IMG/M metagenome (GOLD analysis project Ga0315316, IMG submission 203702) | Ammonia-oxidizing marine archaeal communities from Monterey Bay, California, United States - M1 60m 3416 | ecosystem: Environmental > Aquatic > Marine > Intertidal zone | place: USA... | reverse complement strand
AGCTCTTCAGAAAGAAATCCTCCCGTTGAACCTGCTCCTAAAATTACTATGTTATTTGATTTGGAATTAGCCATTTTTTTAGCCCAGGGCTAAGTTCTAATATAATCTTATATTTAGCCCCACAAGTGCAGTGAAAAAAAACTCTTTATGGTCTAAATCAAAACTATTATTGATATATCCATGTGCACCCACGCTAACATTTTCGGATAAAATGTAATCAAAGCCTGCACCTAAGACAGTTAGCATCGAAGAACTATTATCATCATTATCATTTTTTGTATCATCTACTAAAACACCTAATCCCGCCTCAATAGATGGCACTACTTTGGGGTCAGTACTTGGCATAATTTTTTTAATATTACCGGTGACTCCCATCAATGTTTGATCGTCTCCCTCAGCGTACTGAACAACGGGTCCTATATATAAATCATCCTTATATGGCATATCTAGTCTACTAGTTAATGCCCATCCGCCGGGGCTTGCCGAAATACCCCCACCTATCGTAAAGATTGGAGATGGTCCATAAGTTTTATTATAGTCATACTTCTTTTTTTCTGCAGATTCTGCTTTAATACTCTTTGCAGGCTCATTAGAAGAATAATCTGTATCTTCAACATCTTTAGCTACAGAAAATATAGTTGAACTTAAAAATAATATTGCTCCAAAAATAATTAATGTTTTAAAAATATTCATATAATAACCTCTTTTGTTCAGATTATTTAACTTAAAATGTTCAATGTCAAGCTTCTCTTAGATCTCGAATCATTAAAGTTATATTGGTGTTTCCATTATAGGTATCTTTTTGTATTGTGTATGCCACATTCATACTTTTATTTAACAACGTTTCTACTTTCTTGCCATCAAGAATATCTTTATTGAAATTAAACCATATAGCCCTTCGATTAATCTTTTCTGAAGTAAGGATAACCTCTAAATGCTTTTCCTTGAGTATCTTTACCCCAGCAACCTTAGTATTTTTTGTTAAAAAAATTGGGGCTGAATTATCCCTACCATAAGGTTCGATTCTTTTAATATCAGATAATAATTCATTGCCGATTTTATCAAAAGAAACCTCTATATCTATATCAATCTCTTCGGAGAAATTATAGTCATAATTCTCAACCGAGCAATGAAATAAGTCCTTAAAATTATTAATTTCCTCTGTCTTAATTGTAATACCGGCTGCACCTGCATGGCCACCAAATTGTATTAAAGCAGACTTGCAGTCCTTCAATACCTCAAATAAATTAATATCATTACTTGTTCTCAGACTTCCTTTAGCAACTTCATTATTAATCGATATCACAGCACAGGGTCTTCTGTACCTTTCAACCATCTTAGATGCAACAATTCCAATAACTCCGGGATGCCAGTTTTCTGCGAAAAGGACCAATGAGTTTACATCGGGGGCTTCTTTAATTATTAATTCAGCCTGTGCAATAGCTTCAGAAGAAACTTGATCTTGAATTAAACGCCTTCTTTTATTGTCCTGGTCTATTATTGAAAGTAATGAGTCAATTTTGGATTCATCGTCTTCAATTAACAATTTTACAGCGTTAGAAGCTTTTCCTACTCTTCCAGTAGCATTAATTTTTGGTGCAATCTCAAAAGAGACGTCTCTTGCGGTATAGCTGGCTTTATCATTTTTCAACATTGCAACTAAGCCAATTCTTTCTGTTCTGGGAATTTCCTTTAAGCCATTTTGCACAAATATCCTATTTACTCCTAATATCGGCATACTATCCGCTATGGTCCCAATTGCTACCAAATCTAGATATCTAGCCAAATTGGGTTCTTTTATAAATTCAAAATGTCCTACTTCTCTTAGCTTGTGTCTTAAAGCCATAATAAGATTAAAAGCAACACCGGCTGCACAAATTTCCTTGAATGGATACTCGCAATCTTTTTGTTTTGGATTCACTATTGAAAATGAGTTTGGCTTAACCTCTGGTACTGTATGATGGTCAGTTATTATAAAATCTAGATTTAAATCTTTGCATCTATCAACTAATTCGTTTTCAGAAATTCCACAGTCAGTTGAAATTATTAATTTGGCACCCTGATTGGCCAAGGCTTTTATTGACTTGAAATTAATTCCATAGCCTTCTTCTATCCTTTCAGGAATATAAAATTCTACGTTTGCATCTATAGATCTTAGGAAGCTATATAAAATTGTAGTTGAGGTTACTCCATCACAATCAAAATCGCCATAAACAACAACCTTTTCACCACTTTCAATAGATTTAATAATCCTATCTATAGTTTTACTCATATCCTTAAGAAGAAATGGATTTGGCAATTTATCAAGTGTGGGATTTAGAAAAATATCTGCACTCTTTAAGTTATCAACTTCTCTGTTGACTAAAAAAGTTGATAAAAATGATGAAATTTTAAGCTCAGAGCAAAGAAGCTCTACAATTTTACTGCTTGGATTTTTTAAATTCCACAAACGATCCATTAATTTTATTTATTTAAACTACCTAATGCATCAAGAGCCATCAGGTACCCCTCATGTCCAAATCCTGATATAACACCCAAAGATATAGATGAAACATATGAATTCTGCCTAAAGTCCTCTCTGCTAAATATATTAGATAGATGGACCTCTATAAACTTTGACTTAACTGCTAAAAGCGCATCCCTTATTGCAATACTAGTATGTGTAAAAGCTGCAGGATTAATAACAATATAGTCTACCTTGCCAGAAGATTCTTGGATTCTGGATACAAGCTTTCCTTCTTCATTAGACTGAAAGAAATCAACTTCAACACCCATGCCATCAGCTTTTTCTTGAATCAAATCATTAATCTGATTTAAAGTGAGTTGTCCATACAAAGACTCTTCTCTTTCGCCTAACATGTTTAAATTCGGCCCATTTAGAAACAATACTTTCATAATTCTTAGATTAATGTAAAAAATAACTATGTACAATCTTAATTTATTTAAAAATCATACTTAGTTCTTTTAATTTTAGAGCCTTAGCTAAAAGGGAGAAAATAATAGTAGATATAATTACTGTGATTATCAATAAGAAAAGCGAGCTTTGATAATTAAATAAGAAATTAACTATAGCGAGACTTGTAATAATAGAAAAAGAAGAAAGTCCACATATTTTTAAAAAATACTTAATAAAATCTAGAATATTAATGCCAGAAATCAGCGACTTCAACTTAAGAAAAAGTGTTGAGAACAAAAGCATAGAAGAAAGTGACGAAGCCAAGGCTAGACCAAAGAAACCAAAATCAAAATAAAAAGTTAAAAAGTAACAAAGGGCCAGATTTATTACTAAATTATAAGCTCCATACACTACCGGAACCCTCGTAATCTTAGCTGCATAAAAACCCTGGGTTAGCAGCCTCAGGCCAGCAACAAAAATTAAACCAAATGAATAGCCAACAAGAGCCCTATAGGTACTAAGTGAATCAGTAACGCTGAATTCTCCCCTAACATATAAGACGTCACACAGCTCCTCTCCTAAAAAAATAAAGGCTATAGCAAAAGGTGTTGTTAAGAAAATTAAAAACTTGAGCTTGTTATTTATTGTCTTTGAAAACGAAAGATAATCGTTATTTAAATATTGCTTACTTAAGCCTGGAAGCATAGTTGTTCCAATTGCAACAGCAAAAACTCCCAAAGGGAATTCTATCAACCTTTCTGCTAAATATAAGTATGTAATTGAACCTTTTTCCATATAAGAGGCAAATTGTGTATTAATTAAAATATTAATATTGTAAACTGCCAAGCCGAATATCTGAGGGAATATTACTGTAAATATCTCCTTTGTCTTACTATTAAAGCAATTACTAAAAACAAAAAAATATCCTAGGTTATTATTAAAAATAAAGGGAATTTGAAATGCATATTGTAATAGTGCGCCAAATAGAACAGCGTATGAAAGTATATAAATATTCAGTGAAAAGAAATAGTATGAAACTAAAACAACAAATATGATTCCTACATTCATTAGGACTGGAGAGAAAGCAGGGGGATTAAATTTCTTAATAGAATTTAAAAGACCCATATTTAAGGCAGACAAAGAAATCAGGAAAAGAAATGGTGACATTCTTTTTAATAAATCTGAGGATATCTCTTTGGTTTTAGAATCAAAACCAAAAGCAAAAATATTAATCAACTCACTTGAAAAATAATAAAAAAGGCCTGTAATAAAAAGAAGTCCAAAAAAAACAAGGGTAAAAATATTATTCCTAAGATTCCTGAAATTGTTTTTATTCTCAGATAGTTGGGCTTCAGTAAAAAATGGCACTAAAGTTGTACTTAAGGTTCCTTCCGCTAAAAGTCTTCGAAATAAATTTGGAATTCTATAGGCTACGTAGAAAGCATCGGTCTCAAAATTCGCACCAAAGAAAAAAGTAATTATTAAATCACGAAGGTATCCTAGGGCTCTGCTAATAGAGGTAAGAATTCCTACTTTGATAGATGAAGAAAATATATTAAATATTTCTTTCCCCCTCTTTACTTGATAATATTACCAATTAGAATTATAAATTATTCTGATGGAAAAAAATATAAGGCAGTTAGACGATATTATATGGCAGCTTGATCTTAGGGTTGATAACGAAACTGAGTTCATTGCTCCTTACTTAATCAAAGCTGATGAAGACTACATAATAGTAGACGTTGGGCCAACATGTGGTATCCCTGAATTAATTAGGCAACTAAAAATTCTAGGTGTTAATAGCTCAAACTTAAAATATGTTTTTTTAACACACATTCACTTGGATCATTCGGGCGGCTTAGGCACTTTTTTAGAATCTTATCCAAACACTCAAGTAGTAGTTCACAGAAGGGGAACCCCACATTTAATTGATCCAGATAAAGTTTTATGGCAATCATCCCTTGATACCTTAGGGTGGGTTGCAGAGATGTATCAAAGACCTGCCCCTGTTAAAGAAGAAAATATAATCTCTTTGCACGAAAAAACATTCAATATTAAGGTTAATAATTTGGAATTTGATTGGTTTGAAACGCCTGGTCATGCCAGTCATCATTTTAGTTTTTTATTAAAAAATAAAAATATCATGTTTTGTGGAGATTCGGTAGGAATGTTAATTCCAAGTCTTAACTCAGCTATGGTGCCTACAACGCCTCATCCTTATAGAATTGAGTCGGGTATAAGCTCAATAGAGCTGATGTTTAAAATAGGGCCGGAGAAACTTGCGTTTGCCCACCATGCCATAATGCCCGATGCTAAGAGTTTATTAAAAAAACATATAAGACAATTAGAGGCATGGAGAAATTGTGTAACCGATTGTTTGCAGAAGGGGATAGAGGAAGAAGAAGAAATAGCTAAAGAAATTTCCCTTGTAGATGATGAATCAGAGAGGCTAATCAACGGACCAGAGGAATTTGGTGGTCTTAGAAAAGCTTTAATCGGCAGTATTACTGGTTTCAAGAATCTGGTATTAAGTGAAAAATCTTAAATTATCTTTAGAGAAACCCAATTCCCAATATTAATAAGGACTTTTTGGTTTAAATCAAAAAGGTCACTAGTTGTATAAATAGAAATTTCCTCTGGGCTATCCTTATCTGAACGTGGCCATCCTAAATGTTGATGAAGGGAATATAAAAAATTAAACTTCACTATATCTTTTCTTTGTTCTAACCTTATTTTGATAATAGCCATAAAATCACATTAACATAGCCTTGACTTTAATTAAAAATATTAATAAAATTAGTTTTAGGGCGTATTTTGTCATATTTTGGCACGCAGTAGGGCTATTATGTTTAGAGGTCAGTTTCTTCACAAAATTTCAAAAACCGGAAGGATTAGTGTGCCATCAAAATTTAGAGAAAATCTTAAGAAAAAACACAAGACAAAAAACCTGATATTATCAACATTTGAAAATTCTATAATATGCTACCCGCTACCAGAATGGATAAAATTTGAAACTAAGGTCTCAAAACTACCTCAATTTAAAAAAGAAACAGTGGAGTTCGAAAGATACTTAATTGGGAATGCTCATGAATGTGAAATAGATAGTGAAGGAAGAATAATGATACCAAGTATTCTTCGAAAAAATTTTAAAATAACTAATAATGCCTTTTTTATTGGGATGCTTGCTAGGTTTGAAATTTGGGCTGAGAAAAGTTGGAATAAAAATATGGCCAGAAGTTTTGATAAGTTCCAAAATAGTAGAGAGGTATTAGATGGAATCTAATTATCACTTCACAGTAATGAAGCAAGAAGCCATTCAGAATCTCCAAATAAAAACAAATGGAATTTATATTGATGCAACTCTTGGAATGGGTGGGCACACAGAGGAGATATCCAAAACAAAAAAGAATATTAAAAAAATTATTTGTATAGATAATGATAATAGCTCTATAGAGCTTGCAAAAATACGCCTTAAAGATTCGAAATGTAAGATTGAATTTATATGCGCAAACTTTAAAAATATAGACCAGGTAATAAAAGAAAAAGTGGACGGAGTAATTCTGGATTTAGGAATATCAACCTACCAACTCTCAAACTCCAAAAGGGGGTTTAGCTTTAAAAGTGGCAACAAACTTGATATGCGAATAAACCTGAGTCAAAAGTTAACAGCTAATGAAATTGTTAATTCTTATTCTGTTAAGGAAATATCAGATTTATTAAAGAACTATGGGGAAGAAAAAAATCACTTTAAAATTGCTTCTGAAATTGCAAGGTATAGGTCAAAGAAAGAAATCTCAACTAGTGAAGAGCTGACAGGAATTATAAGTAAAATTAACAAAAACTCATCTAACATAGACCCATCTACTAGAACTTTTCAGGCTTTAAGAATAGCTGTCAACAATGAGCTAGGTGCTATTGAAGAATTTCTTAAGAAGAGCGAAAAAATATTAAACAAAGGGGCGAGGCTTATTATCATTACTTTCCATTCCTTGGAAGATCGTATTGTCAAAAAATTCTTTAAGTCTTCCGAAGCAGAGTGTATATGCCCACCAACTCAGTTAATTTGTGATTGCAATAAAAAACCAACACTTAAAATAATAACTAAGAAACCTATTAGGCCAACGAAAGAGGAAATTGTTTTAAATCCAAGCTCCAGAAGCGCCAAAATGAGAGTAGGAGAAGTTATCTAATGAAAAGTGAAACAATATTATTAGAAAGAAATAAGACGCAGATTATTACTTTGATAAAAAATACAAGCAGAGCAATAATTATAACAATATTATGCATTGTTTTATTAATATCAATTATCGGCTTAAAGGCCTATAAAACAGAGTTAGGTTACGAATTAACTAAATCTAAAAGTGATTATTTAAAAATCTTAATGGAGAATAAAAAACTAAAAAGCATGGCTTTAAAACTAAAGTCACATGAAAGAATTGAGTCATTTGCCAGAAAAAACAGTATGAAATTCCCAAGTCAGAGAGATGTAATTAAAATTAATAATGAATAATTTTATAAACGAATTTAAAGAAAAAGACTCGGAGTTAAAAAGAAGAATTAATCTTATAAAATATTGTATTTTCCTTTTTTTAATTATTATTGTTGCCAAGGTTTTCCTGTTGCAGCTTGTAAACAACGAGCAGCCTTTAAAATTCTCTAAAATCCAAACTAATCCATTTCAATTACTTGGAAACAGAGGAGAAATCAGGGATTCAAATGGTAAAATTTTGGCGGTTAGCGTGGCTTATCCTTCGATTCATTTGAACCCTAGAGAGATAGAAGATAAAGCTTATTATTCAAAAGTATTAGCCAAAACTCTAGACGTTAAAGAAGAAGAAATACTGAGGAAGTTAAATAAAAGAAAATATTTTGTCTGGATTAAAAGGTTAGCCTCACATAAAGAGGGAGATAAAATTCTCTCACTAAATTTACCTGGTGTTGGGATAAAAATGGAATACAAGCGCGAATATCCCCTTGGTCATTTGGCTGGCCAGGTTCTTGGACATACGAACTTAGATGAAGTTGGGATGGAAGGTATAGAATATAGGTTTAATAAAGAGCTAGCTGGATCAAAAAAGATGATAACCCTAACTAAAGATGGAAAAGGAAAAATAATTACTGATAATTTTACCGCGATAAAAAACCCTGAGGATGGGTCAAATATAAACCTCACTATTAAGAGCAAGTATCAATTTATTTTAGAGAAAGAGATCGCCTCTGCTGTTAAGAAATCCAAAGCTTTAAGAGGTTATGGAATAATTATCAACCCTAACACTGGAGAAATATATGCCATGGGAAGCTACCCATTCTTTGATCCAAATAAATACTCAGACTATAAAGATTTGATTACTAAAAGAAATCTGCCAGCCTGGAATACTTTTGAACCAGGCTCAGTAATGAAAAGTTTTTTAGTTGCATCTGCTATTAACGAAGGAGTTGTGGATGATAAGACAATAATTGATTGTGAAATGGGGAAACGAAGAATAGGGAAATATGTCATACACGATGTAAACAAAAAAGGTAATCTGGATATATCAGGCGTGCTAAGATTTTCAAGCAATATAGGTGCATCAAAAATTATAGAAAAAATATCAAACAAAAAATACTACGGCTATTTAAAAGACTTAGGATTCGGGACAAAAACTAACATTAGTCTTCCTGGCGAAGCACGTGGAATCCTAATTAAACCTAAAAAGTGGAGCAAAATACAGGCTGCAAATATTAGTTTTGGACAAGGAATGTCTGTAACTTCTTTGCAACTAGCAAAAGCTCTTTCAACTCTCGCTAATGGAGGGGTAAGTGTTGAGCCTTATTTAATTAAATCTATTACTAGCTCAAATGGAGAGATCCTATTTGAAAATAAACCAAAGGTAGGCAAAAGAGTTCTATCTTATTCAACAAGCAAAAAAATGAGAAATCTTTTAAAATCTGTTGTTGAAGATGGGGGTGGATTTAAAGCTCAAATCGAAGGTGTTAGCGTGTCGGGAAAAACTGGAACAGGGCAAGTCGCAACTAAAGGTGGTTATTCAAAGGAAAGATTTATTGTTTCTTTTATTGGTTTTGCACCCAGTGAAAGCCCTCAGTTGGTCAGCGTTATAACTATAGATTATCCTAAAGGTGATAGAGCATATGGTGGGAGATGGGCGGCTCCAGTCTTCAAAGAGACAATAGAAAAAATACTTATAGATGAAGAAAAAGTTGAGAAATTAGTAAAATCAAAAAATGTTCCATCTTTCCTAGGAAAAGCTAAGAGAGAGGTTATAAGAATAGCAAAAGAAAAAAATATTAAAGTAAAAATAATTGGAAGTGGTTTTGTAAAAGAGCAAGCTCCTAAGCCAGGAAATAATTATGAATTTCAGGAAGAAGTTAGCTTATTCCTCGAACCTGGAATTTAAACAATGCGTAAAATCAAAAATAATCAGATTTCAATATTAACAAAGAAATTTGGTGAACCCTCAAACAATTCAAAGACCATAAAGAAAGGTGGAATATTTTTTGCAATTAAGGGGGAAAGAGAGGATGGTGCCAATTACATAAAAGATGCAATAGATAAAGGAGCTGGGGCAATAGTTGCTGAGAAAGATTTTAAAAAGAGCGTGATGAAAAATGATATATCTACTTATATTGTTTCAGATTCAAAACAATCATATTCCATTGCATGTGCAGAATCATTTTCGAATCCAGGAAACAGTTTAGACCTATGCGGTATAACTGGAACAAATGGAAAAACTTCTATTGCTTATATGTTAAAAGAAATTTGGAAAGATACCTCAGGTTTGATTGGTACTATTAACACTTCATATGGTAGAAAAAAAATTAGCTCTGCTTTGACTACCCCTGATGCCTACCAACTAAATTCATATTTAAGTAGGATGAAAGATGACAATATCAAAAGAGTCTTTATAGAAGTGTCTTCACACTCTTTGGCATTATCTAGAATTGAAGGGATTAATTTTAATTCCGCAATTTTTACGAATATATCACAAGACCATTTGGACTTTCATAAAACAATGAAGAGATACTATGAAAGTAAAGCAAAATTATTTTCTTACTATTTGAACATCAGCAATAAAAAAAATAAATTAGCGATTATTAATATTGATGACAAATATGGAGCTAAAATTGCAAATAAAATAAAAAAGAATATAAACTTAGTAACTTATTCTATTAAAGATAATAATGCTGATTTTTATTTAGAAAAAACTAATAAATCAAATTCAAATACTCAACTACTAATTAGAAATAAAAATAAAAAGTTTACCTTAACTACAAAATTATTTGGCAGCTACAATTATCAGAATATTCTTGCGGCAGTTGCTTTCTCGAGAAAGAAAGGCTTATCAATTGAAGAAATATATAAAGCGATTAAAGGCTTTAGAGGGGCAAGCGGCAGGCTAGAAAAGATTTCTAGTAGGTCCTATGCTATATTTTTAGATTATGCCCACACGCCCGACGCGCTTAAAAAGTCAATCATTTCTTTGAAAGAAAATTTCAGTGATAAAAACCTTACAGTATTATTTGGCTGCGGTGGTAACAGAGATAGAAGCAAAAGAGCAAAAATGGGAAAGATTGCCTCAAGTCTAGCAGACAATATTATAGTTACATCTGATAATCCTAGAAATGAAAATCCTACCAGAATCATAGAAGATATAGTTTCTGGTATAGATTATAAGGAAAAATATAAACTTACTGTGATAGAGGATAGAAAGAAAGCAATACAATCTTCAATTAATAAGCTTAAAAGGGGAGATTTACTTTTAGTAGCAGGAAAGGGTCATGAGAATTATCAAGAAATACAAGGGATAAAATTAAAATTCTCAGACAAAATGGAAATTAAGAAATGTCTAAAGAAGTAGGCTTGGCTAATAAGCTTTTAAAGAAATTTTTAGAAAATTATAGTGGCGTCAAACATATAGACTCAAGTTTAAATCTATGTGATTGGAACAAACTATCTACGGACTCTAGAAAAATTAAAAGGGGTGATATATTTATTTCACTAGACGGTGAAAATTATAAAGGTGACAATTTTGTTGGGGATGCTTTTAATTCAGGAGCAAAGTTTTGCATAACTAGTAATAATTTAAACATAGAGAAACAAATAATTGTAAATTCTACACATGAATTTATTCAAGATTTTGCGTCCTACATAATAACTAACACTAAAGAATTAAAAAGATTTGCAATTACTGGAACAAACGGAAAGACAACTACCAAAGAACTTTTAAGTAATATTCTTTCACCAAGATTTAATGTATTAGCTAGCGAGGGCAACTTTAATAATCAGATTGGTGTGCCCCTAACAATTTTTAATTTAACTAATAAACACGAAGTTTTAATAAATGAAATGGGAACCAATTCCCATGGTGAAATTGAAAAGTTATCGAGAATAGCAAGACCTGATTATGCAACTATAACTAATATCGGAATGGGCCATACTGAAGGACTAGTAAATAAAGACAATATTTTCATAGAAAAATCTAATATTACGAAAAACTTTAATGAAGATTCGCTTTTTTCGTTTAATCTTGATGATAAATTTATAGTGGATTTTTACAATAAAATTAATTGTAAAAAAATAACTTATGCAATCAATAATAAAGCTGACTTAAACGCTGTAAATGTTAGTAATGATTTTTATAACTTTGACATAAAATATAAGAAACATTTATACAAGATTAACCTTAGAGCGCCGGGAATAAATAATATATATAATTCTTTATGTGCTGCATCACTAGCAATACAAACCAATATGGAGATGAAGGAAATAGTCAATGGAATTAATAGCTTTGAGGGAATTAATAATAGATTTAAAATTATAAAACTTAAAAATGAGAATGTAGTGATCAACGATACTTATAACGCAAATCCTGATTCAACCATAAGAGCAATAAATATGACAAATAGTATTTTCCCAACAAAAAGAAAAATAGCAATATTGGGCAGCATGTTGGAATTAGGTGTCAAATCATCCGAAGAGCATCAATCTGTAAGTAGTGAGATAAAGAAAAATAAATTCTTGGAGCTTTACAGCTACGGCCCCAATAGTGCTGACTACAAAAAAAATTTGGATAAAAATACAGGTTTCATAGCACTCAAGAATCATAATGAGATTAAAAAATATATAAATTTAAATTCTATAAAGAACACTGTTATTCTAATAAAAGGTTCCAGAGGAATGAAAATGGAGAAAATACTTATCTCCTTGGGTTTATAATGTTTTATTATTTCTATGATTTATTTGTTGAGTCCTTAGCATTTTTAAATATATTTCAATATATTACTCTTCGATCAGCTTTTGCAGGAATAACGTCTTTTTTTATTATCATTTTATTTACTCCTAAGTTTATAAATTTTATGAACCAAAGAAATTTTGTTGAAAATATAAGCTCATACCTTACCCAGCATCATACTAAGAAGGGAACTCCAAACATGGGCGGAGTTGTAATTGGTCTAAGCATTACTTTTTCATCACTTCTTTTCGGTAATTTTAGCAATACGAACTTCCTGCTAGTACTCGGTGCATATTTACTTTTTGCCTCCTCAGGGTTTATAGATGACTTAATTAAACTAAGAAAAGGTGTGGGATTATCTATCTCTAAAAAAATAGTAATGCAAATAGTAATAACTCTTTTATTGATATGCTTTTTTATTATGAAAATTGATGGTTTTTCATATTCTAATTCTTTTATTGGAAATACGTCCATAGTTCTACCTTTTACTAAAGAACTTTTCAATCTTGGACTATCTTATTATTTGTTATGTTTTTTAATTATATTAGGCTCTGCTAATGCTGTTAATCTGACAGATGGCTTGGACGGTCTCGCCACAGGCTCGCTACTTAGTACAGTAGGAGCGTTATTTCTTTTGACTTATATCGCTGGAAATTCTATATATACCAATTATCTATACTTACCCTACATAAAGGATGTTGCAGAAATAAGTATATTGCTTTCAGCTATTCTTGGATCTCTATTGGGGTTCTTATGGTTTAACTCCAACCCTGCACAAATCTTCATGGGTGATGTGGGATCGATACCTCTAGGTGCAACTATCGGATTAGTTTCTATAATTATAAAACAAGAAGTTTTACTGCTGATTTCTGGAGGGATTTTCGTTATTGAAGCACTTTCAGTAATTATTCAAATAACTTCTTTTAGGCTTTACAATAGAAGAGTTTTAAAAATGGCTCCTCTTCATCATCATTTTGAAAAATTAGGGTATTCTGAATCTAAAATTGTTATAAGATTTTGGATTATCTCAATTATTTTAGCTCTAATAACAATTGCGTCATTAAAGATAAGATAGTATGAAAAAAATATTAATTTATGGAATGGGAAAAACTGGTAAAGAGCTTAAGAAGCACTGTAAGAAAAACTCGATCAACTTTTGTACGTTTGATGATAAAACAGACCAACAATCAGATTTTATATATTATCTTAAAAAATGCAGTGAAATAGTGGTAAGCCCTGGAATTGGACTTAAAAATAAAAATCTTAAGCTTGCGTTAAAAAAGAAAATAAAAATTATAAGCGAGATAGAGTTTGCTTCCAGATTTATAAATAAGCCAATAGTTGCCATAACTGGTACTAACGGCAAAACCACAACTTCAATGCTAACGGGTGAATTATTAAAGAGCGCAGGTTTAAAAATTTTTCTTGGTGGCAATATTGGGACACCACTTATCAAAGTTGTAGATTCACAAAAAAATTTCGACCTAATATTAGTAGAGGTAAGCAGCTTTCAATTGCAATTTATAGATAAATCTTTTAAACCATTTATTTCAGCTTTTTTAAATTTTTCTGAGAACCATCTTGATCATCATCTAAATATTAACGAATACAAAGAATCAAAAATGAAGATATTTAAGAATCAATCTAAACAAGACTATGCTATTGTAAGCCAAGCAGATCTTATTAAAAAAGATTCGAAAAGTAAGAAGATTGACCCATTAAAGAATAAACAAATATTTGCTACTAATGATAAGATTATCGTAGGTAATATGGAAATTGTTAAAGAGCATTTGAATCTTGTGGGCCCTCATAATATACAAAATATACTATTTTCTTTAAATATTTATTCCATATTTAAAAAACCTTCAGAGAAGCAAATTAACATAATTAAAAACTTCTCACCTCCTCCACATAGACTTCAAAAGATAGAAGGTAATAAAATAATAATAAATGATTCTAAGTCTACATCGCCACAAGCGACCGAAGTTGCTATTAGAAGTTTTAATCAAAAAATTATCCTAATTATGGGAGGAAAAGACAAAGGGCTTAATTATAATTCTTTAAAGTCTATATTAAGACAAAGACTAAAATTATTAATTTTATTCGGGGAAAACAAATTTGAATTGAGTAAATTTTTTAGTTCTCAACAAAAAATCATTGCTACTAATCTATACGATGCCGTCTCAATAGGCTTGAAGGAGTTAAGAAATAAGGAAGTTCTACTTTTTAGTCCAGGCACTTCTAGCTATGATCAGTATGACTCATTTACACAACGAGGAGAGGCATTCACAGATTATGTTAAAGAACTATCTTGAATCTATAGATCCTAGAACTTTGTTTCTTTTTTCTACAATCATACTTTCTGTTATAGGTCTCCTTATGGTATTCAGCTCAAGCTCAATTGTTGCAATGGAAAATCATGCCGACTCTTTCTTTTATTTAAAGAGGCAGAGTGTATTTCTTGTAATTGGATTAACAATAATGGCAATCTGTTCCTCATTAAAAACAAGCATACTTTCTAAAAATTATAAATTTTTTTACATCGTTGGATTAGTACTTCTGATTCTAGTGCTTGTGCCTATGCTCGGAAGAAAGTCCGGCGGGGCAACTAGATGGATACAGGTGCTATCATTCTCTATTCAACCAATTGAAATAGCCAAGTACATGCTGCTGATTTTCATAGCTCAGCATCTTAATATAAAAAATACAAGAATCAAAGAATTTAAAATTGGCGTCGTTTCAATTTTCTTGCCATGCATTCCATATATTTTACTTCTTTTAATGCAGCCTGATTTTGGAAATACTGTTTTAATCTGCATTACTATTTTTGGTATGATAATTTTGTCTGGCGCAAGGCTCAGCCACATATTCGGAATCTTTTTTGTCTTAGCAACATCGTTCATAAGTTTAATTTATGTTGCACCATATAGAATGAAGCGTGTTATGTCTTTTCTAAATCCATATGAAGATCCACAAGGTACTGGATACCAAATAATCCAATCATTTGTTTCTTTTGCTAAAGGTAAGTTTTTTGGAGTTGGGCTCGGAAATAGTTCGCAAAAACTTTTTTTTCTCCCACAAGGCTATAATGACTTTATATTTTCAATTATTGCTGAAGAATTAGGATTTGTTGGAAGCCTTCTAATAATACTACTTTTCAGTGCACTGATTTATTCGGGATTTAAAATGCTAGAAAGAGCAAAAGACTTATTCTCAAGAAACCTTATATCAGGAATAATAATTCTTACTTCTTTACAAATCATTATAAACATATCAGTAACCATAGGTTTAATGCCAACAAAAGGTGTACCACTTCCCTTAATTAGCTACGGGGGCAGCTCACTAGTGTTTACTTTGTTTGCATTTGGTTTAGTTTTGGCCTTAGATAAGAGGAGAAATTGAGAAAAATACTTATAGCACTGGGTTCAACGGGGGGGCATATTTTTCCAGCTATATCTTTGCTGGAAGCTATAGAAGAGAAAAGTATAGAATCTGAAATCAGACTTGTAACAAACTATGAAAATAAGATTGAGATACCAACTCTCAAAAACAACAACAAAGTTTATGCTATAAACTCCATTGGCTTTATTGGTAAGTCCTTACTGCTAAAAGCTAAATCATTGGCTTTCCTTATATTTTCAATAATGCAATCTACGAAAATAATAAAAAATTACAAACCTGAAATAATAGTTGGAACCGGTGGATTTGTTTTCTTGCCTGTGGCTTTAGCTGGATTTATCTTAAAAAAGAAAATTTATATAATAGAGGGTAATTCAGTCCCTGGTTTATCAAATAGAATAATATCAAAATTTTGCACAAAGATTTTTATAAATTTTAACGAATCAAAAAACTATTTTAAGCAAAGAAAATGTATTAATACTGGCTTTCCAATAAGAAAAAAAAATATTAGAGAATTAGGGAATAAGAAGGTTGATATTTTAATTTTAGGTGGGAGTCAAGGGTCTGCTTTTTTAAACAATAAGTTTATGAATGTAATAGTGCCCCTGCTGAACAAAATTATAGCGTCCAATAGTAAGGAAAAGAAGTTCAGAATTATCCATCAATGTGGCCCGAACAATAAAATCAAACTAGAAGAATTTTATAAAAAAACAAAAGAAAGATTTCCTTTTTTTAATTTCACGGTATCTGAATTTATAAGAAATATCGACGACCATTTTCAAGAGTCTAAAATTTTAATATCCAGAGCAGGTGCAAGCACTATTTCTGAAAGTATCTATTTCAAGATACCTGCTGTATTTGTTCCAATAGAGAAATCATCTGGAAATCATCAATACTTGAACGCTAAGGAAATTTGCAAAGAAAATCTTTCATTAATGTCTAGTGAAAACGAATCTGTGGAAACACTATTGAATAAGATATACAATCTTTTATATAACGAAAATGAAAGAAATAAAATTTTAACAGCGCTCGAAAGAAAGAATTCATTATCAAGGCAAACAGCAGCACAAAAGATAGCTTGGGGTATTTTAAATGATTTTGAATAGAAAAAAAATTAGAAGTGTTCATTTAATAGGAATAGGTGGGATGGGAATGAGCTCGCTCGCCTTTTTTTTAAAATTTAAAAATTTAAAAATTTCCGGTTCAGATATTGGAAAAGACCCTGTAATAAAAAAATTAAAAAAGATTGGTTGCGATATCTATCCGACACATTCACCAGAGAATATTAAAGACCCTGATTTAGTTATTTACTCTTCGGCAATTACACAGGCCAATCCAGAGCTAGTCAAAGCCAAAAAGAGGAAAATAAGTATTTTAAAGCGCGGTCAAGCTCTAGGTTTTTTTACTGATAAAATGAAAAATATTACTATAACAGGTTGCCACGGTAAAAGTACAACCACATCTATTTCTCACCTTATTCTAAATAATTCTAATATAAAACCCACAGCCTTTATGGGTGCTGAGGATAGGATTATCAAATCGAATTTTTATGCGGGCAATTCTAAATTTAGTATTATCGAGGGAGACGAAAGCGATAATAGCTTTAATGAAATAAATTCTTATATGTCTCTAGTAACAAATATAGACAATGACCATCTAGACTTTTATAAAACTAAGTCTAAATTAATTTCTGCTTTTAGAAGGTTCATTGTAAATACAAAAAAGAAATCAATAATCAATGGTGATTCTGAAATGCTTAACAAGCTAGTTGAAACCTTGCCTAAGGATAGAATTATTAAATTTGGCAAAGGTTTAAACGAATCTAATGACTATTCTTTTGAAATTGTAAAAAATAATTACTCCATAATAGAAGTATTTAAAAAAAGGACTAGGATTGGAATCTTTCGCTCCAAATTATCTGGAGAATATAATTGCTATAACCTTGCTGGAAGTATAATCTTGGCCTTAGAATTAGGGGTTTCGCCAAAAGAAATTCAGAGCTGTACAGTAAAATGTCGGGCACCTGTCAGAAGATTTGAGACTATTGCAAATAATAAAAATGTAAAAATTATCGATGATTATGCCCACCATCCAACCGCAATTAAATCTGTTAGAAAAAATATTGAGGAAAACTATTTGAAAGAAGAAGTCATTTTAATTTTTCAACCCCACAGATTCTCTAGAACAAAAATCCTACTAAAAGATTTTATTGAAGAATTAAGTAAATGGAATAATTTATACTTGGTTGATATATATTCAGCTTTTGAAAAAGAAAACATCGATGTTTCAAACCTTTTTTCAGAAATAAAGAAAAAAAACCCAAGAGCTATTTTTTATAAAAATAAAAAAATACTTATCAATAAAATTATTTCTAAACTTAAATATAAGAAATATACTATCTTAACTATGGGAGCAGGTGATATTAGAGATGTCGGAATTGAGCTCAAAAAAAAAGTTTAGTTTTTTAATTGATTTTCTTATAAGTAATGATATCAAATATTTTCTTAATTTTAATATGGGGGATTATGTCTCTTGGCGTGTTGGTGCAACCACCCCAATCATTATATATCCAAGTAGCCTAAAACAATTAAGTAGCTTAATACAAGAAATTCATAGTCTCAAAATCAAATTTTATTTATCTGGCAACGGATCGAACATATTATTCGTGAAACTTTCAGAAACAATTATCATTAGCACCAAAAAAATGAACAAAATTCATTTTCATTCCAATGGAAGCTTAACGGCTGAATCCGGCGCAGCCTTAAATCTCGTTCTTAGCAAATCCTTAAAAAAAGGTCTTGTTGGATTTGAGTTCTCTACAGGTATACCTGGAACTGTTGGTGGTGCATTGATTACAAATGCTGGAGCCAATGGAGGAACAATTTCCGAATGTTTAGAATCAGTTTTTTTTCTAAAAAACAATAAGGAAATAGAGGTGCCAAGGGATAAGATGGACTTTAGTTATAGATATAGCTCAATAAAAAGGGAAGATATTATAACAAAAGCCAAATTCCAATTAAAAGAAGGTGACACTGCAAAAGCAAGGGAAAATATTAAGAAATATATAAAGCACCGAAATAATACTCAGCCCGTGGAGTATCCAAGCGCTGGAAGCGTCTTTATGAATACCGAAGAATCCAAAGCAGGAAAAATTATTCAAGACCTAAACCTCAAAGGTTATTCCATTGGAGGTGCAAAAATTTCTGAATTACATGGGAACTATATAATCAATACAGGTGGTGCAAAAATAAAAGACATAAAAACTTTAATAGAAAAAATCAAAAAAATTGTTAAGAATAAAAATGGTATGGCTTTAAAAACTGAAGTAAAAATAGTTGACGAATAATGAAAAAGATACTTCTGCCTATACTAATCATAACGTTTCTTTACTTGTATTTCCCAGTATTTTGCTTTGTTAAAGAGATAGATATTGAAGGAAATAATCTCGTAGACAAAAATGAAATAATAAAAACTTCTGAGCTAAATGGAAAGCTTCTAGCTGCTCATAACAAACATCACTCTACTAATAGAATTTTGAATATTAAATTAATTAAAAATGTTGAGTATAAGCAAACTAATTTTCGCAAAATTAAAATTATAATAAAAGAAAAAAAGATTTTGATGCAAGCTAAAATTGGTAATCTTTCTGGTTACATTGATGAAGATTCAGCTCTTCTTTCGGGTGTTGAGGAATATGTCAACGAAAGTTACCCAATATTTTCATCTGAGTCAGAAGATCAAATCAAAGATGGTGTTTCCTTGTTGAGCTTATTGCTAAAGAAGAACGTTCTTCAATATAATGATATTTCCGAAATCGTTTTTGATAAAATTTTAGGTGCGACAATTTTTACAAACCAAGGAACAGAAATTTATATTGGAAAAGGAAAATTTGAGAAAAAAATAAACAATTTAGTCCTTATTCTAAAAGATGGCAAAAGAAAACAGATGAAAGAATCCTACATAGATTTAAGTAATATCAATAAGGGTGTTGTAAATTATAATCTTTAGGATTATAATGGCATAAATGGCAGATAGTAATGTAATTGTTGGACTTGATATAGGAACAACAAAAATCTTATGTTTAGTAGCTGAAGTCAGAGCCCCTGGCGATGTAGAAATTATAGGCGTTAGCTCCTATCCCTCTAAAGGTTTGCAAAGAGGTATTGTTCTAAATATTGATAGCACTGTTGATTCTATTAGACAGGCTATTGAAGATGCAGAAAAAATGGCAGGTACAGAGATTACAAGTGTGATCGTTGGAATTGCTGGTGGACACATAAGAAGCCTTAATGGTCACGGCATGATTACTTTAAGAAACCGCGAGGTAACTAAAAGAGATTTAGATAGAGTTATTGAGTCAGCAACTGCAGGTGCACAGCCTGCTGATAGAGAAGTAATTCATGTTATGCCTCAAGAATTTATAGTTGATGGGGAAAGAAAAATCAAAGACCCTGTTGGTCTTTATGGAGTAAAACTCGAAGCAAAAATTCATATGGTAACAGCTCAGGTTACACAAGCTAAAAATTTGGTAAAGTGTGTTCACAATTCAGGTGTTGATGTTCAGTCTTTAGTACTAGAACAAATTGCTTCCAGTGAAGCAGTATTAACCCCAGACGAACGCGATGTTGGCGTGGTCTTATTAGATTGTGGGGGAGGAACTACAGATATAGCAGTTTTCTCTGATGGGGCAATTAAATATACTAGCAATATAACTATTGGTGGAGATTTCCTCGATAACGATATCTCTTTTGGTTTAGGCGCTTCAAAACAAGTAGCAAAAGAAATTAAAGAGCGCTATGGAATAGCATCTGCTGATCTTGTAGATGGTGATGATGAAATAAAAATTGACAAAATTGCTGGAACTGGAAGAAAAAAAATCAGTCAACTTGAATTAGCAAATATTGTTGAACCTAGACTCGAAGAAATATTTACCATGGCAAGAAGAGAAATTATGAGATCGGGGTATCATGATATGCTTCCGGCTGGGTGTGTAATCACGGGTGGTTCGATGGCAATAAAAGGGGCCGATTATTTAGCCCAAAAAATCCTAAATATGCCTGTTAGATTAGGAGTTCCAAATCAAATAACCGGATTAGAAGAATTGGTTTCAAAGCCTGAATGCGCAACCGGAGTCGGGTTGCTAATTTGGGGCTCTAACAACCAAGAGGCCGCTAAAAGCTCCAAAATCAGAATCAGAGAGGCTCAAGTATTCAAGAAAGTCTTTAGCTCTATGAAGACCTGGTTTGCAGATCTTTTCTAAATAGTGCTTTTTTTATTATTTTATTATATAATACTAAATATAGTAGTTTCTAATTATCGAAATACTATATATTGTTACGGGTGAGGGAGTCGATATGCCAACTTTTGAATTTTCTGGTGAAATAGCAGGAGCACCGAAAGAGGATCTTTTTGATAATCTTGGAGCAAAAATCAAGGTCATTGGAGTAGGTGGTGCAGGTGGAAATGCTGTTAATAGCATGATTACAGATAAAATTGATGGTGTTGAATTTATTGCTATAAATTCAGATTTTCAAGATTTACAAAAATCACAAGCAAAGCGTGTGATTCAAATTGGAAAAAATATAGCCAAGGGTCTAGGTGTGGGTGGAAACCCAGAACTAGGAAATGAATGTGCCAAAGCTGATCAAAATGATATAACTGAAGCTTTACAAGGATCTGACATGGTTTTCATTACTGCTGGAATGGGAGGTGGTACTGGTACTGGCGCTTCTCCTGTTGTAGCAAAGCTTGCAAAAGATGCTGGCGCTTTAACCGTTGCAATTGTAACCAAGCCATTCACGTTTGAGGCAAATAGAAGAATCTCTCAAGCAGATTTAGGAATTCAAGAACTAGCAAAAGAAGTTGATTCACTAATTGTAATACCTAATGACAAACTAAATGAAGTTCAGCAAATTTCTGGGATTTTGGATTCTTTTAGAGCTGCAGACGACGTCTTAACAAATGCTGTTCGAGGTATAGCGGACATAATAGTTGGGTCCGGTTTTATCAATGTTGATTTTGCTGATGTTAAAAAGATAATGAAAGAAAGTGGCGGTAAAGCACTTATGGGTACAGGGGAAGGTGAAGGAACCTCAAGGGCAATTGAAGCTGCCGAAAATGCTATAACCAGTCCGCTTCTAGAAGATATATCCATTGAAGGGGCCACTGGCATTCTTATTAATGTTACTGCTTCAAGTAATTTTACAATTGATGAGCTAAACGAAGCTTGTAACCACATAAAATCAAAGGCAAACCCAAATGTAGAGCTTATCTTTGGTCTTGTTGTAAATGAAGTATTAGGAGATAAAGTGAAAATTACAGTAATTGCTACTGGAATTGATGGTAACTCTAGGCCTAACATTACTACTATCAATGTTGAGGAAACAGAGGATAAAAACCAAATCAGTCTTGAATTGGATGATCAAATTTTAGATAATGGAATAGAAAACGAAACTGAAAATCCTGAAAATTCAAAAATTGATGATCTTCATCCTTTAGGTGATGATGAGCATTTTGAAATCCCTGCATTTATTAGAAGACCAAAGAAGTAGTTTTACATTGGATGGATTTTCTTAGCCTCGTACCACAAAGACTCTAAATCGTATATTTTTCTTGTATCTGAGTGAAATACATGAATTATTACATCACCGCTATCAATAAGAACCCAGCGACTATCGTTTAGTCCATCGACTCTAACCTTAAGCTTAAATTTCTTTTTTATATCTTTAACTAGATTCTCTGCTAAAGACTTCACTCCTCTTTCTGAATTAGCACTAACAATAACGAAAAAATCACTGATGGATGAAAGCTCCCTTATATCCAGAACCAGAATGTCGCTTCCTTTTTTCTTGTCTAACAGTGAACAAATATCTTTCACAAAGTCTAATGTAAGCACTATTTATATAACCCTTTCGATAAAATGAAATCTAACACTTCTGGTAGTAGAAATTGTCTTGCTTCTTCAATTTTACCTAAAGATAACATTTTATGTATATTTGAGGAAGAGATATCGTATTTATCTAATAAATCATAAATAATTAATTTTTTTTTACTCTGTAATTCAAAAATTCTAATATTATCTTCACAGCAGACCTCTTTACAGTAGTTAGTTAAAGCTATTTTTTCTATATCAAGACTATAAGGCTCCCTTATTCCTACAACAATATTTACCAGATTCATAATATCGGCATAGTTCTTCCACTTATGAAACTCAATAAACTGATCACTACCTAAAATTAAATAAAAATCATCAATTTTATCTTTTAATAAAGCACTTAAAGTTTCGAATGAGCTATAATTCATTCCTGGTTCGCTCTCTAGTGAACTTATTTCATAATTAATTTCTTTTTCCAATGATAAATCAATCATCGACTTGATATAGTCAAATGGAACTGGATAAGATTCTTTGTAATATGGGTTCGTATTTGGAATAAAAATAATTTTATCCATCTTAATTTTAAAAAAAATTTCTTTAACAATTGAGAGATGCCCTCTATGAAAAGGATTAAAGCAGCCGCCAAAAACTCCTATTTTCATTATTTAAAAACCATCATAACAGAGTTTCCGATATTTTTAACTAACTGCATTTTTTTTCTTATTTTATAGTCTTTATTTATTGACCTACCTATATTTAAACCCGAAGTACCCATAAAATTTGATGAGTAATACAAAACAAGCTCATCGAACATATTAGTTGTTAAAAAAGAGGAAAAAATCCTGGCTCCACCCTCAATTAAAGTGGCTTGCAAATTATTTTTTACTAAATTTTTTAAAACCAATTGTGGCTTCAAGCTTTGCAAGCTTACTACTGAACAACCAAGGCTAATTAATTTACGGTACTTGATACTATTTTTATCTTTCTTTGTAAAGATTATTGGGCTGTTTCCGAATTTTATAACATGACTATCCAGAGGTATGCGTAGATTTGAATCTAAAATAACTGGTCTAGGTTGAACAAAATTTTTGCTACCCCTACCTCTAAATGTTAGCTTGGGGTTATCTTTAATTATTGTTTCTACGCCAACTAGGACTGAATCATGAACTCTGCGTAGATTATTTGCATGTTTTAACTGATTGCTGTCGCCTATCGAATTATTTTTAGTTTTTTGATTATATATCATCCCATCTAAGGTCATACAAATCTTTAATGTTACATATGGCCTCTTCTTGGTTAGCACAGTAATCGAGCCCCTATTCAATTCGTCATTGGTTTGTTGATAATCAATAAAAGTGGTTTTAATATTATTATTTTTTAATTTTTCAATACCCTTCCCTTTAACAAAAGGATTAAGGTCCAGGGCGCCATAATACAAATTCTTAATACCCTTCTTAATTATCAAATCTGTACAAGGTGGGGTTTTCTTATTGTTGTGACAACAGGGTTCAAGTGAGCATATTAAAGTAGATCCCATTACTTTGAACCCTTTTGATTCCGCATCAAGTATTGCGTTAACTTCAGCATGAGGACCACCATATTGGCTATGAAAACCAGCACCAATGATTTTTCCTGATTTTATAATTAACGCACCCACCATAGGGTTAAGGCCAGTAAGGTTGCGCCCTTTTTTTGCCAAACTAAATGCCTTTTTTATTAAATAATCATTGTCCATATTTTTAATCCAAGCCTAGTAGCGCTTTTGAAAAATCTTCAGAATCAAAAGGCAGTAAGTCATCAACACCCTCTCCAATACCAATCAGCTTTATTGGCAAATCGTTATCATATGAGGCTGATATAGCGAATCCTGCCTTTGATGTACTATCCAGTTTAGTCAAAATAATTCCAGATATATTAATTCGGGATTTGAATTTATCTATCTGAGACAAAGCATTTTGGCCTGAGGTTCCATCTAAAACAATTAAGTTTTCAGTAAGAGTAACATCTTTTTGCTTTTCAATAACTTTTTCAATTTTTGATAGCTCATTCATTAAATCTTCATTATTACCTAGCCTACCTGCAGTATCCACTATTATGACATCAGATTTTACAATCCTAGCTTTTTCAATTGAAGAGAAAACAACGCTTGCAGGGTCTTTACTATCGCTAGAATAAAAATCCACCTCCACTCTTTTTGACCAAACCTCTAACTGGTCAATAGCTGCGGCACGAAAAGTGTCGGCTGCCACTAGCATCACTTTTTTTTGTTTAGAAATTATACTTGCCAACTTGCCTATCGTAGTGGTCTTGCCACTCCCATTAACACCGCTAACCATAATAATTACTATATTTGGGGCCTCTACTGTTAAAGCCAGGTCGTCTCTTTGCAACATAGACTGTATTTCTTTCTGCAGAAAACTTAAATAAAAATCTTCGTTAATGTCATCGCCAGACTCGATATTTTTTAATTTATCTCTAAATTTTGAAATAATCTTTTCTGAAGAACTATAGCTTACATCTGCTAATATGAGGATTTCCTGTAAATTCTCTAAAACTTCTTCGTCAACTTTAATTTTTGCTTTGAATACTTCTGTTATTGAAGAAGTAAGGCTCTCACTAGTTTTAGTAAGTTTTTCCTTAACATTCTTAAAGAAAGCTTTAGTTTTCTCAAACATATAATTTTATTCTGTCACCAAATAAAATAATTATCAATCATATAAGCTCAAATTTTTAAAATAATGCTTAATTGTTTATAATTATAAACAACTAGATGAAAAACGATTTTGTACATTTACACTTACACTCTCAATATTCTTTGCTCGACGGTGCAATTAAATTTGACGAACTTTTTGATGAAGTCTCAAAGCAGGGAATGTCAGCTGTAGCATTAACCGATCATGGAAACCTCTTCGGTGCCTACGATTTCTACAAATTAGGTAAAAAAAATAATATTAAACCTATAATTGGCTGCGAAGTATACATAACCAAAGACAGAACTAAGAAAACACCCGAAAACAATAAAACGCATCATCTTACTGTTCTATGTATGAACCTGAAAGGCTATGAAAACTTATGCTCATTAGTGTCAATGGGACACCTTGAAGGTTTCTATAGAAAACCCAGAATTGATCGTGAGCTCTTATTCGAAAAGAGCGAAGGATTAATTGTACTTAGCGGATGCCTAAATAGTGAAGTATGTCACAATATTTTGAAGGGTAAAAAAGATGAGGCTCTCAAAATTGCCAGCGAATATAAAAATGTGCTGGGTGATCGATATTTTATTGAAATCCAAGGTACATTACTGAAAGAACAAATCAGAGTTAACTCAACTCTCAGAGAAATCGCCAGTAAATTAAAAATACCAGTAGTAGCAACTAATGATTGTCATTACCTTACTAAGGATTGCTTTGATTCACATGATGCTCTGCTATGCATCCAGACTAACTCATTAGTAAAAGAGGAAAAAAGATTCAGGTTTAGTGGCAACGAATTCTATCTTAAGTCTAGAAGTGAGATGATGTTAGCTGTCGATAACTATGAAGAATCATTAGAAAATACTCTTCTGATTGCTGAAAGATGTAACGTTGAATTCAATCAAAGTGATTACAGGCTTCCAAAGATTGGTAATGATAATATATTGTCAAATGAGAATTTTGAATCACTAATAGATGAGTCCTTAGATTATAAGGCTAGTGAGGGTCTAATCCCGAATTCAGAGATAAACGAATACAGAAAAAGAATAGTGCATGAGATGGACATAATAAAGAATATGGGCTTTGAAGGATACTTCCTTGTAGTTTCTGATTTCATAAAATATGCAAAGTCATCAAATATTCCTGTTGGTCCTGGAAGAGGAAGTGCGGCTGGAAGTTTAATAGCCTACCTTTTGGATATTACAGAAGTTGACCCTATTAGGCATGGTCTCATATTTGAAAGATTTTTAAACCCTGAGAGGATTTCAATGCCTGATATAGATATTGATTTTTGCGGAGAAGGCCGTGATGAAGTAATTAAATATGTAACTAATAAATATGGTCAGGACAAAGTTGCTCAAATAGGGACTTTTGGAACTATGTCATCAAAAGCTGTAATCAAAGATGTTGGCCGTGTACTAGGATTTAATTTTGGGGATGTAAATAAAATCACCAACCTAATCCCTTCTTTTAGAGGCAAAGTTTATAGTCTGGATGAATGTTATAAAAAAATTAAAGAATTTAAGACTCTAATAAATTCCTCATCTCAATTTACAGAACTTTATAAATTAGGTGTTAAGCTGGAAAACTCGGTTAGACATTCATCAACGCATGCAGCTGGAGTTGTAATTTCAGATGAATCATTAGATAAAATGATTCCCCTTTATAAGGGCTCACGTGGGGAAACAGTAACTCAATATGATATGAATGCAGTAGAAGATTTGGGTTTTGTTAAGTTTGACTTCTTGGGACTTAAAACCTTAACGGTAATCAAAAAAACAAAACAATTTATAGAAAGCCAAGGAATAGATATAAGTCAGATATTAAAAAAATCTGACTTAAACGATAAAAAAATCTTTGCTTTATTATCAGAAGGGCTTACTAGAGGTATCTTCCAAATTGAATCAAGTGGAATGAAAGATGTTTTACAAAATCTTAAAGCTGATAAGTTCGATGACCTTGTTGCCCTGCTGGCACTTTATAGACCTGGCCCACTAGACAGTGGAATGGTTGAAGATTATATTTTAAGAAAAAATGGCAAAAAAAGTATTGATTACCCAACACCAGAATTAGAAGAAATATTAAAAGAAACCCACGGTCTTTTTGTTTACCAAGAGCAAATCATGCAAACTGCATCAATACTTGCAAGCTTCTCACTTGGAGATGCAGATTTATTGAGACGAGCCATGGGAAAGAAAAAGGCATCTGAAATGTTAGCTCAAAAACAAAAATTTATGGATGGAGCCAAAAAGAATAAAATTTCACAAAAAATTGCGGTGGATATCTTTGATACTATGGAAAAATTTGCAGAATATTCTTTTAATAAAAGCCATAGTACCGCTTATGCTTATATTACTTTTCAGACAGCCTTTTTAAAAACATATTATCCATGTGAGTTTATGTCTGCTTTAATGTCCTCAGAAATAAATTTGTCGGAAAAGATTGTTTCAAATATCCGAGAATGTAAAGAAATGGGCATTGAAGTCCTTCCTCCAAATATAAATGAAAGTGGTTCTGGATTCACACCATTAAAAGAATCTATTAGGTTTGGTTTGAATGCAATAAAGAATATAGGAACAAATATTGTCACAAATATTATTACAATTAGAGAAGAGATGGGTGGGTTCACAAATCTTTTTGAATTCCTATCATTAATGGATTCCAGAAAGATGAACAAGAAATCTCTTGAAAGTCTTATAACATCCGGAGCACTTGATTGCTTCAATCATACCAGATCCACATTATTTGATAATTTGGATCTGCTATTAAGCTACGTAGGTCAAAAAAATAAATCTATTGACGCTAATCAAGAAACTTTATTTACACTGGAAGAAACAATAACCGAGCCGACATTAACAATTAAAGATGAGTGGACCGATTTTGAAATAAGTAAAAGAGAAATCGAAACATTGGGATATTCAATCAAACTAAAGCCTCTAGATATTGTAAAAGATAGGCTATCTAAAATTAAATTCCAAACTATTGATGACATTAAGAAACATGATTCCAAACAAATCGTAACTATTGCAGCATTCATAACATCTATAGAAGTAAAGACATCAAAAAGAAATTCAACCAAGTATGCCTTAATAAATTTGGAGGATTCAACTAATATAATTGAGGCTATAATTTTTTCTGCGGAGTTCGAAAAACATGAATCAATTCTACAAGTTGGTGCGCCTATCCTGATTACTGGGTCGGTAGAACGGGAAGATGATAATTCAAAACTAATTATAAACTCTTACAATGAGATTGACTCTGTTAGGTTAATATCAAATATATCAATTCCGGTAATAATTAATATCAATAGAGAACTAAACAATGATGAAACTGAAAAGCTAAAGGATATCTTTCATAAGTTCCCTGGCAAGAGTCCAATCGAAATTTTCTATAAATATGAGGGTTTAAAAGCTAATATATCCCTAGATAGCATAACCGTCGACGACACTCAGGAATTTCAAAAAGAATTAAAAAATGCAATAGGGTAGTTTTAGTCCTTATTGTTTATCTCATTAATTATTTTTTTAATTTTTTCTGGACTTCCTGTTGATATAAAAATCTCTTGGTTGGAATTCCCCGAAGTGGCATTTAATTTGCAGCCTACTAATATATCGCCCATTCCCTGATATATCTCTCTTCCATAGGTAACCCTAAGGGTCTCCCCACTCCCTCTACCTACTTTTATTGCACCTGGCGTTATTAACTTTACTGTCGAGATGGGTTCCACAAATTTTTCAAGAAAAGAATCAAGATTTTTAATTCTAGCATGCTTCTTCATTATTTTACCTTTTCTGTATTTATTTATCGCCATTTGATTGAACATCCTACAGGAAAGGTGTCTTTCGGATTAAAATTATTGCAACTTAAAGATTGCTCTAAGTGGTTAGCAGAAACCTTTGTTTTGTCTGACCAATTATCATCAAACTTACCTTTATAAATTAAAGACTTTTTACTAAAGACAAAGAAGTGTGGGGTGTGGGTAGCTCCATATAATTTTGCAATTTCTTGATTTGAATCATGTAGATATGGAAAATTATAATTCTTTAAGCGGCTTCTTTTCTTCATGTTATCAAAACTATCTTCTGGGTATTTTTTATCATCATTAGAGTTTATGCCGATAAACTGGGCGCTTTCCTTATAATCTTTTTGCAATCCAATTATTCTCTGTTCATATGCATGAACATATGGACAATGGTTACATGTAAAAAAAACTACTATTTTTTTTTCAATATCTATAGAATTAGTAGAGAATAAAGCACCATCAACACCTGTAAGTCTAAAGTCAATAAGGCCTTGTCCCAAATTCATTTAGTTGCTCTCCAAATCATATAAAAAAACTTTTTTTCTAAAGCCAGAGTCAAACTGCACCAAGACAACATCTTCAATTGCATCATCATCGTAAACAATGTAACCACTACCAAATCTATAATGAAAAACCTTTTCTGTCTTCGCATTATTATTGATTTCTAAAGAATTTTCATCAAATCTCATAATATTTTCTGATTCTGCTATTTCTTCAACGAATCTAGACTTGGTTGAAGGCATTATTTGTCCAAAAACTTTTCTAAATAAAGCATATGAAAGATGTAGCTTCTTTATTGCCCTAGTTATAGCTACATAACATAAGCGTCTCTCCTCTTCTAACTCATTCTCATTATCATGAGTCCTAGAATGAGGGACAATTTGATCCTCTAGACCAACAAAAAAAACACATGGAAATTCGAGTCCCTTTGCCAAATGTATAGTCATTAAAGTTATTGACTCACTTTGCGTATCTAATCCATCAACAGATGAAGAAATTGATAAAGTATTCAAGAATTCAGAAAGATCATTATTATTTGCAACTTCTTCCCAATCGCTAATAACATTTATAAACTCTGAAATATTTTCAATTCTATCTTCATCTTTAAGGTACTCTTGATACTTTGAGTCTATCAAAAATTGTTCAGTGCACTCTGAGATTAGAACTCCGTTCTTTAGACTTAAAATAAAAGTATCAATAGCACCAATAAGATTCACGACATGAACTTCTGATTTTTTGCTAAAAATTCTAGACTCTAAAGACTTTTTAAGTAAATCAATATAATTAATATCATCTAACTTGAAATCTATCATCTTCTGCAGTGTCTTTGCACCTATTCCTCTTGCTGGCGTGTTTATAATCCTGTTAAAGGCAACGCTATCATTAGGATTTACTATTAATCTGAGATAACAAATCATATCTTTAATTTCGGCTCTATCATAAAAGCTAATATTTCCAAAAATCTTATAGTTTATTTTACTTTTTCTTAACTGGTCCTCTAATACTCTCGACTGAGCATTGGTTCTATAGAAAACTGCAATCTCACTAAGCTTAAAATTCTTATTATAGCTTTTAATTTTCTTTGAAACGTATTCTGCTTCCGCAATGTCACTTCTATGACTAATCAGCTCAACTAATTCACCCTTTGAATTACTGGTCCATAAATCTTTGTCCATTCTTTTTTTGTTATTAGCTATCAGATTATTAGCAACGTCAAGAATCTGTGGAGTAGAACGATAGTTCTGCTCTAGCTTATATAGCTTGGTGTTTGGAAAAAGGGATTCAAAATTTAAGATAGTGTCTACCGATGCACCTCTCCAACCATATATTAGTTGATTATCATCTCCTACAACAAATAAATTTTTTTCATCGCTTAAAAGGAGCTTTATTAATTTAAATTGAATCTCATTAGTATCTTGATACTCATCAATTAGTATGAATCTAAAAATTTTTCTTAAATAATTCCTAACTTTTTGGTTTTTTGATACCAACTCATAACAATTTAGGATTAAATCACCGAAGTCCATTGAGTTATTTTCTTTCAATTTTTTTTGGTATGTGTCTATTATATTTCTTCGATTTTTATCTTCTATCTTCCAATCATCATAGGGTTGAGAATTTTTAAGATTATCAATCATTGTCTTAATCAAAGCTGGAGGATACTGGTCAACATTAAGGTCAAGAGCCTTAATTGTATCTTTAATTAACTTAGTCTGATCATTGCTATCATAAATAGTAAATCCTTTCTTGTAATCTGGACTCAATTCATCAACAAAAATCCTAAGAATTTTATATGATATAGAATGGAAAGTTCCCATCCACGAAAAAACATTATCGGACCCTAACATTTTATAGAGTCTTTCTTTAATTTCATCTGCAGCTTTATTAGTAAAAGTTAGAGCTAAAATCTCATCACTACCGGCGGTCTGAGACTTCACTAAGTTTAATATCCTTAAAGTTAAAATTCGTGTTTTACCCGAGCCTGCACCAGCCAAAACCAAAGCTGGTCCCTTCATGTGATTAGCAGCCTCGAGCTGATTGGAATTTAAGTTATATTTATCTAAAATGTTCAATTTTCTGCTTCATTACCTAAATTGGTCTATAATCTTAATAATAATATCTTGACAAAGCAAGTAACATGCTTATCTTCTATATATCTAATAACTATACAGTAAAATAAGGAGGGGATTTTACATGAATATCAAACCTTTATATGACAGGGTTTTAGTTAAAATTAACAGTCCCGAAAATGTGACCAAGGGTGGAATAATAATCCCTGAAAATACTAATCAGGAAAAGCCACAAGAAGGAACCGTGGCCGCAGTTGGCACAGGTAAACTTCTTGATGATGGCACTATAATGCCGCTTGATGTCAAAGAAGGAGACGCCGTTCTGTTCAATAAATATGGCGGAATGGAGCTTTCACTAGGCGACGGCGATTATGTTTTTTTAACACAAAATGAAATTTTAGGAATTATTGAATAACTTAGGAGGTTAAATTCAAAATGAGTGCAAAAGATATTTTATTTGGAAGAGAAGCTCAATCTTTAGTAAAAGATGGGGTAGACAAGCTTGCTAATGCTGTAAAAGCAACACTTGGGCCAAGGGGTAGAAATGTTTTAATTGAGAAAACATTTGGTGCACCTGTGGTAACAAAAGATGGTGTTACGGTTGCAAAAGAAATTGAGCTTGAAGACAAATTTGAGAATATGGGAGCCCAAATGGTTAAAGAAGTAGCTTCTAAAACCAATGATGTCGCTGGTGACGGTACAACGACAGCGACAGTTTTAGCCCAGGCTATATACCGTGAAGGTATCAAGTTAACAGCTGCTGGTCATGACCCTATGAAGCTCAAAAGAGGAATAGATAAAGCAGTTTTAGCTGTTATTGACGAAATTAGAAAGGGATCTAAGCCTGTTAAAGGGAAAGATGAGATTGCCTCAGTTGCAACTATTTCAGCAAACGGTGAAGGAGAAATTGGACAAATCATCTCCGATGCTATGGAAAAAGTCGGCAAAGACGGTGTAATTACTGTTGAAGAAGGAAGAAGTCTTGAGACAGAGCTTAATATAGTCGAAGGTATGCAATTTGATAGAGGTTATTTGAGTCCATATCTAGTAACAGAGCCTGAAAGGATGACTGTTGAACTAGAAGATCCATACATTTTTATGTATGAGAAAAAAATCGCCAATATGAAAGACCTAGTTCCCCTTTTAGAAGAAGTTGCAAAAACTTCAAGACCTGTTCTTATAATGGCTGAAGACATTGAAGGCGAAGCACTAGCGACTCTAGTAGTTAACAAGATGCGCGGAACCCTTAAAGTAGCTGCTGTTAAAGCACCTGGATTCGGTGACAGACGTAAAGATATGCTAGAAGATATTGCTGTTCTTACTGGTGGGACTGTGATAGTTGAAGAAGCGGGTATGACTTTAGAGGCTGCAAATCTTCAACATTGTGGTTCAGCTAAAAGAGTTGTTATAGATAAAGATAATACAACTATTGTTGGTGGATCCGGCAAGAAGGCCGAAATTAGCTCTAGAATAAATCAAATAAAAGCTCAGATTCAAGATGCTTCTGGGGAATACGATAGAGAAAAGCTTCAAGAAAGGCTAGCTAAATTAGCTGGTGGAGTATCCGTAATCTTAGTGGGTGCGGCAACTGAAGCTGAAATGAAAGAAAAGAAAGCTAGAGTTGAAGATGCGCTTAATGCTACACGTGCCGCGGTCGATGAAGGAATAGTTCCTGGTGGTGGAGTAGCTTTAGTTAGAGCAATTAAGGGTCTAGATAAATTTAGTACTGGCGACGACGAAGAAGATGCTGGTGTTAATATAATTAGAAGAGCACTGGAAGAGCCTATCAGAGAAATAGCACAGAATGCTGGCGCTGATGGGTCAATAGTTGTGGAAAAAATCAAAGAGTCTAAGGGTTCATTTGGTTTCAATGCTGCAAGTCTAGAATACTGCGACATGTTAGCTGAAGGCATTGTTGATCCTGCTAAAGTAACAAGGTCTGCAATTCAGAATGCTGGAAGTGTATCAGCATTGCTTCTAACAACTGAAGCCTTAATTGTTGAAAAACCAAGTACAGATGAAGGACCTGCTGCCGGTGGTGGTGGTGGAATGCCTGGTGGCCCAATGGGAATGGGTGGAATGCCTGGTATGATGTAATCAAATTAAAAAAGGGGCTTCAAGCCCCTTTTTTTTTGCTTATAAAATTATCAATCACTTTCGAATGATATAAATACTCTAGTTTAAAAACCTCTTGGCACATTACCACTAATTCATTAAAATCATTATTGGTTTTATTTTTACTCATTAATCTTAGCAACATGCCAATCTTAAACCAAATTTCAGCAATATTATTCATATCACTAGCTAATTGAAGTGTTTTTACTTTTTGAGATTTTTGCTCTGCTATTTCTAAAAAATCTTTATAGATATACCTAAAACCTGCACCCTTAGATCCGCGCTTAACTATAATTTGATAAGCAAACTTGAAAATTTCTGGTGAATCTCTTAACTGTTTCCATCTATTTAAATTATTTAACCATTCCAAAATTGTAAAAATTGAACTAATCCCTCTTTCAGACCTCTGACCATTGATATAATTATGAGAGTTTTGAAAAATTGCTTTCTCTATCTTGTTTCTTAAATTTTGAAATTTTTTGAACTTAGTCACCTTAAAATGGTTAAAAAACAAAGGGTATGGTTCAGCTTTTGATGATCTTGCCTTTTTCATGTCATTAAAACTTACCTTTTGAATTTCCTTGAAGTTTGTATCAGAAACATAAAAAATTTTGTTTTTTTGATCAACACCAATGCATACAATGACATGTCCTGGGAAATGAATCGACGAATTATAATAATGCAAAAAGAAGATATCCGTTTGAAGGAAAACTGGAAAACCATCTTCTATGTCCTGTATTAAATTGTTCTCTGCGATAATAGAATCTGCCTCAGTAATCCATTCATATTTTAAATTAGAGTCAGTAAAGAAATTAGGCTCCATATTTGGTGCCCTTAAATGTATTACCTCAGACGGCTTTCCAATTTTATTCTTTGTATAAAAGAAACCTAAACCTGAGCCCAATCCAAAGCATAAGGCCTCATCATAATCTACACCATAATAATTTATTACATTTCTTATAGCTACAGAACCACAATGAACCCCGGTTAGATTGTGCCAGTTTAAGATACGCAAATTTTATCCGTCACCTTATTAATTTCATCTTGAACATAATTAATTAACTTATTTAAGCTGTCTTCTGAATTGGCCTCAAATCTTATAGTCAACGCAGGCTGGGTATTGGAGGCTCTTACTAGGGCCCATCCATTATTTGTTTCAATTCTAATTCCATCAACAGTAACTAATTTAATACTTGAATCATTAGTCTGATGCATTGACTTAGAAAAATCTTCAATGAATTTAAACTTTTCTTCCTCCGGGAAATCTATTCTCATTTCTGGAGTAGAATACATTTTTGGAATATCTTTTAACATCGAGCTAAAAGTTCCATCCTGAATAGATAATACCTCGGCAATTCTAAGTGCTGCGTAAAGAGCATCGTCAAAGCCATGATGTTTATCTGCAAAGAAAATGTGGCCGCTCAGTTCGCCTGCTAGAGGTGAGAACTCTTCCTTAACTTTCCTTTTAATGTTTGAATGGCCTGTTCGCCACATAATTGGGACACCGCCGTTTTTAGCTATGTCTTCAAATAAATTCTTCGAACACTTAACTTCTCCAATTATTTTTGAACCCGGGTTATCCTTTAAAACGGACCTTGCCAACAAAAGTAAAACCATGTCAGAGTATATGAAATTACCATTTTCATCTATGACTCCAATCCTATCTGCATCACCATCAAAAGAAACGCCAAAATCTAGATTTTTTTCTTTTACAAGAGCAACCAAATCTTTAAGATTTTCCTCTACCGATGGGTCGGGGTGGTGATTTGGAAAACTACCGTCTGGCTCAGGAAACAACTCATGTACATCACATCCCGCCGCTGACATAATATCTTTTGCAAAAATTCCAATCGGGGTGTTTGCACAATCAACACCAACACTTACTTTCTTTTTTAGATTAATAGACTTTAGAATATCTTCTTTATAGAGATCAATTAAATTGAACTTATTTATTACACCGTTCTCCTGAGAGTATGAATAATTTTTGTTTTTTATAATTTCTTTTATATTTTGAATTTGCCCTGCTGATAAAACATCTTTGCCAATAGCAGCCTTGAATCCATTATAATCTGATGGGTTATGGCTTGCAGTTATCATAACTCCTCCGTCAACATCTAATCCATACAAAGAGAAATACAGAACAGGGGTGGTTACCATTCCTAAATCAATTATATTTATACCAGTTCGAATCAAAGAGTTAGAAAAAATATCAAAAATTCTGTCAGAGCTGACCCTACAGTCTCTACCCAATGATACTGTTTTAACACCTTCTTGCTTAAACATAGTACCTATTGCTAGACCAATATCAGTGACAACTTCGTCTTTCAAATCTAAATCTGCTATACCTCTTATATCATATTCTCTAAAAATTGAACTATTCAAACCAATCTCCTTAATAACTTGTTTTACTAATTATAATCAAAATACACTAAATAATCTTTGACAAAAGTTAGCAGTAATAATATATTGAATTTACATGATTTCATTAACTTTAGAAAACTTTAAAGCTCTCTCTCGTAAAGGAAACTTGATACCAATATTTAAAGAGATAAGCTTGGACTATGACAACCCCCTTTCAATTCTCAAAAAAATTTCGTCAAAAAAACATTGTTTTTTATTAGAGAGCTCTGATGGACCAGAAAAATGGTCGCAATATAGCTTTTTAGGATTTGATCCAACCTTAGTAATCTCATCTAGCGAGAACAGAATTACAATTCAAAAAAGAAGCGGGGCAACTGTAAAATTAAATGAAAATGTTTTTGATAGATTAAAAAAAATTATGGGCGACTTTAAGCCTGTAAAGGTAGGCAACCTTCCCAGATTCTATGGTGGACTTGTTGGTTTCTTTTCATATGAAATAATTAACCAGATTGAAAATATAGCATCGACTAAAGGAAAATCTAATGATTTTCCTGATTCTCTCTTCATGCTAACTGATTCTGTAATCATCTTTGACAATATAAATAAAACCGCAAAAATCGTTATCAATGTACATATAAAAAACAAAAATAAAATTGTCAACTACTTTCAAAAAGCAATATCTCAGATTGATAAAATTGAAAAATTATTAAAATTTTCAAATAATAATTTATATAAAAAGAATAATAAGTTTAAGAATAAAAATAATACTATTAAATCAAATTTTACTAAGGCAAATTTTCTTAATTCTGTAAAAAGGATTAAGGACTATGTAAATAATGGTGATGTTATTCAAACCGTCGTGTCACAAAGATGGGAAACAAAATATGAGGACGATCCTATAAATTTATATAGAGCGTTGAGGAAGCTTAATCCATCACCATATATGTTTTATTTAAAAATGGAAAAAGACTTAATTGTTGGTGCTTCCCCAGAGGTCTTAGTTAGACTAGAAAATAATAAAGTAGAGTCTCGCCCTATAGCTGGTACACGTCCACGAGGAAAGAATCCTGAAGAAGATTTAAAAATGGAAGAGGACTTATTGTCTGACCCAAAAGAATTAGCAGAGCACGTAATGCTTGTTGACCTTGCTAGAAACGATATAAGTAGAGTTTGTAGAAATGGGACCGTAAATGTAACAGAGATGATGAATATTGAAAGATATTCGCATGTAATGCATATAGTCTCACATGTAGAAGGAGTAATCGACAAAAAGAAAGATAGCTTTGATTTACTTCAATCGACTTTTCCTGCAGGAACTTTATCTGGGGCTCCTAAAATAAGAGCAATGCAAATAATAAACGAACTTGAGCCCAACCCTAGAGGTCCGTATGGCGGGTCTGTAGGATATTTTGGATTTTCTGGTAATATGGATATGAGTATAATCATCAGATCCTTCTATATAAAAAATAAGACATTGTACTTTCAAGCGGGGGCAGGAATTGTTGCAGATTCAATTCCAAAAAATGAGTTTGATGAGACAAAAAATAAATCAAAAGCAATGTTAAATGCAATTAAAAAGAGCTTGGTTAATGAGTAATTTAATGAAAAAGATACTTATGATAGATAATTATGATTCTTTTACTTACAATTTAGTTCACTATATTGAAGAGCTTGGAGCCAAAGTAACAATCAAAAGAAATGACAAGTTGGACATTGAGGATGTTGTAAAAATGAATCCCGAGCTAATCTTTATATCACCTGGTCCTTGCACACCGAATGAAGCTGGGATATCAGTAGAACTAGTAAAAAACTTATCGGGCAAAATACCCATCTTTGGTGTTTGTCTCGGGCACCAATCTATAGGCTATGCTTATGGTGCGAAAATAATAAAGGCAAGGGAGCTTCTACACGGAAAAACATCTGATATTTATCATGACAATAAAGGAATATACAAAGGTCTACCAAATCCCTTTAAGGCAACAAGATATCATTCATTGATAGTTGATAAAAAAACCTTGCCTAAGGACTTCTCTATTACTTCTAGAACTAAGGATGGAATAATAATGGGCATAAAACATAAAACACTTAGTATAGAAGGAGTACAATTTCATCCCGAGTCTATCTTAACAACGTTTGGAAAAAAATTAATAAAAAATATATTAAAAAAGTAGGATGAATAATGTTGATATAGATCATTTTATGAACTTAGCATTAATTGAAGCAAAAAAAGCTAAAGATTCAAATGAGGTACCGATTGGTGCAATTGTTGTAAACAATGATAAGACAATCGTTGCAAAAGGGTTCAATCAAACTGAAAGCACATCTAATCCAATCGCACATGCAGAGATGATTGCAATTGAAAGAGCAGCTAACCAAAATAAAGACTGGAGACTCAATGACTTTACTCTATTTTCTACGTTGGAACCATGCCCTATGTGTTTAGCTGCAGCAAAAGAAGCAAGAATCAATAGAATATATTTTGGATGTGAAAGTAATAACAAAATTCACCAACTAGATGACTGCATGATAACTAATTTAAGAAATTTAAAATCAAAGGAAATTTTAAAAAGTTTTTTTAAAAAATTAAGATAGATTTTTGTCTATAACTTTAGGCAAAATCGTAATTTTTTTTAACATACCAACTTCCTTTGTTTTATATGTAACTTCAGTATTTTTTTCTATCTCTAAATAACATATTCTTCTTTCATATGAATTCATAGGATTTAAGCTTAGGGGCCTATTTATTGAAACAACCTTGTCGATTAAGGTGGTAACTCGCTCAACCAACTCTTTATCTTTTTTCTCTCTAAACGAGTTGATATCAATAGAAACAAAAATGCTTTCAGAATTTTCCTTACTAGCTATTCTACTTAGGAGAAACTCTATATTCTTTATCATCTCACCTTTCTTACCAATTAGAAATCCTAAGTTAGAATCACTCTTCAACTTTAAAAGTATGTTTCTTTCATTTGTTTCAACTTCGATTTTAGCCTCGTCAACAAAATGATCGATTATTTGATTAAAAATTTCATTCAACTTCTCTGTCTTAACTGGCTCCAAATTGGCCATAGGTTCTTTACTTGGTGGTTGCTCATTCAAGTCCTGACTTAAAACTTTTATCACAGCATTCCTTCCACCGATGCCTAAAAGACCAGACGAGCCCTCGCTAATAACTTCAAAATTAAGCTCTTCTCTGCTAATACCCAAATCCTTACAAGCTTCTATGGTTGCATCAGTAACTGTTTTTCCTTCATATTCTTTTTGAATTGACATTTTATGCTCCTTGCATTTTTTCAAATTTTTTATTTATATATAACTGTTGGAATATAGATATAATGTTACTTATAGTCCAATATAGTATTAATCCTGAGGGTAGCCCCCAAAACATTACTGTAAACATTATAGGCATATACTGAAATATCTTTGTTTGAAACTCATCTGCCCCAGGGTTAGGTGGAGTTAGTTTTTGCGTTAAAAACCAAGAGACGCCCATAACTAATGGTAGAACTCTAAAAGGAATACCGGTACCTGGAATATCAAACAACATTTCAGGTGAAGATAAATCAGATATCCACAAAAATTCCGAGTGCCTTAAATCAAGAGAATATAGCAATACGTTGTATAGTGCTACAAAAACAGGAATTTGAACCAGCATTGGCAAGCACCCACTTAAACTTGATAGTGGATTAACCCCCTCTTTAGAATAAAGCTTCATAATTTCACTATTTTGAGTTGTTTTATCGTCTTTAAACTGTTCTTTTATTGCATCTAGCTTTGGCTTCATCAAAGCCATTTTTGATTGCATTTTCTTCATAGACATCATGCTTTTAATAGTAAGAGGTAAAAAAATAATTCTTATAAGAAGCGTTATAAATATAATTGCAAAGCCATAATTATTAACAAAACTGTATGATATCTTTAATAATTTTTCTAAAGGAATTGCTAACCAGCCGAACCAACCTAAGTCGTGAGCAGCTGCAAAATTGTCACCGTATTCTTTCAAAATTTCTGGATCTTTCGGCCCCAAAAAAATTGTAGAAGATGTTGTATAGCTTCCACCAGGCATAAGATTTATAGTTTTATAACTTAACAAAGACCTCACAGAATTTTGTGAAAACTTATTATATTTAAGAGTTTTTTCACCTACATTTCCAAGTATATTTGAGGTCAAGAAATACTTCTTAGAAAAACCATACCAATCAAAATCGCCTATTATTTTTTCTGTTTCTGATGGTGTGGAATCAATAACTTCCATATTATTATCTAAGTAATAGCCCATAACGTTATGCTCGCTTGCATCAACTTGACCGACTGATTCCTCAAAGACTCTAAAAACTAAATTCTTATTAGATTTATTAACAACTATAATTTGCTGCTCTACTCCATAAGACTGAGAATCAAACAAAAAGGATTTTTGAATCGTAATTTGACCGTACTTTGAAATCAAATCAAACTTTCCAGGACCAGATGAAAGATTAAAATTGGAGTTATTAGAATTAAAACTTATTTTTTTAGGAATATTTAAATCTTTTGCTTTAATAATGGTGTTGGATATAAACTCTCCTCTTTCCATTATTCTTGTTGGATTATTATCCCCGGGTTTATCAGAATATTTTTTAAGCCTAACATCAAATATATGGCCTCCTATTTTTGATATTCTTCCATCAAACATAGGCGTAGAAAATTTTATACTTTCGCCAAGAAATTCATCTGTGGCTTCTGATAATTCTTCTGAAACAACATAAGTATTTTCTGAGACTTGGAACTCACTCTGTTCACTTGATGGCAAATCTTGAGCAACTTGTTCCTCGACGGGCTCTTTATCGATGAAAAAGTTTGATCCAAAGATGATAACCATAGAAGCAAGTAAAAAAATCAGATAGTTTTTTTTCATTATTTAGTTCCTCCGGGAACCTTATCAACTCCAGATTCAAAAAGAGGGTTGCATTTTATGATTCTAAGGAAACCCAAAAGAAATCCTTTATATGGACCATGGACCTTAATAGCCTCTAAAGCATACTCTGAACATGAAGGAGTAAATCTACAGGATCGTGGCAATATACGTGACAAGCTTGCACGATACAATCTAATTAGCATTATCAATACAGTCTGAATTAATCTTCTCATTAAATACATGCTTTCTTACTTTTGAAAGCTCTTTTCTTATCCTATTGAAGTCTAAATCTAAAATCTTCTTATTAACTATAAAAACTAAGTCTTTATATTCCAATAATTTAAAATCTAGTCTAAAAATTTCTTTTAATATTCTTCTATATTTATTCCTCACAACAGCTAGGTTGCTTACTTTTTTAGATATTATAACACCAAGATTACTTTTTTGGTTGGTTTTGTTTTTAACAAAGACATTTATGCCTTTAATGTTATACCTTACCCCACCATTTATGGCATCTTTATAGCTTATTTTTGTTTTATTTTTTCGTGAGGAATCAACCCTCATTTAGAATATCTCGTAACCGTAAGGCTGGCTCTTCCTTTGGACCTTCTTAAAGCTAAAACTTTTTTACCTGCTTTGGTTTCATTTCTAGATCTAAAACCATGGGTCCTAACTCTCTTTAGTTCACTAGGCTGATATGTCCTTTTCATAAGAACTTAAATGTAACACCACAATATCAAAAATCAATGTTATTATTGAATATTTGGCTCTTGAGTAGGTTTTTGTTCACCCGGACTTTCCTGAAGACCACATTTATTAGATATCTCATCCCATTTTTGTTTATAAATCCTTAAGTTCGAACTGGCTTCATCATACCTGCCTTCACAAATTAAATCGGATATTGACCATAGATCTTGAACAGAATTCTCGTTTTTGAGAGTAAATTCATGAATAACGGAAGTTAATTCAGCATAATTCAACACAATCATGCTATCATCAGCAAACTTGGAAATCCACAATAAAATCTCAGATAATCCAAACTGCAACTCTTTAAGAAAAAAATCTAAGTCTTTTGGAATCTCGCTTTGATTTAATGAGGACAGACTCTCTATTATATCTGTTATACGTTTTTTTGAACTAGAAGAATCAGTATTGTAATATATTCCATCTGGCTGAATTGCTCCATCTCCTGCATGAGAATAAAAGAACTTCTTTTCTGCATTCTCAAACAAAAAGAACCATTGAGGGGGAATTAAATTTTCTGATTCCTGAATGTATTTGTCAGAATCTACTCCTAAAGGAGTTAAATAATATTCGCCGCTCTCATGTTTTGTAAACAAACAATCTTTAATTTGTTCGGGTTCAATCTCTAAATACTTAGAAAGAGAGTCTCTATATTCCTCATACTCTCTTCCATAAAAAACATTTTGAGAGGCATTAGGCCCATCCCAATAGAGTTCATGGAACTTAATATATTTTTCCCAATAGCTATTATCTTCCTCAATGCTGTTTAAATTTTGATAAACTAATAAGGCAGCCTTCTTTGACATATGTACAATTTAACTGAGCAATAGAAATTGTCTAGGCTGAGACTAATTGGGAAAAAATTTAAGAATTTATGACATGTCTGGTATAGGTCCATCTGGTATTGGATCATCAGGACTAAAAAGCATATCATCCATAGTCCCACCTGGAGTTAGCATAGGATAAACCATCTCAGTGTGGTCAACGACGATTTCCATTAAAACCACACCTTTAGTAGAAAATCCTTCTTTAATAGATGACTCTAGTTGCTTTGGGGAGTCGATTCTAAAGGACTTTGCTCCGTAGGATTGTGCAATCTTCACGTAATCTGGATTTAAATCGAACTTACAGCATGAATAGTTTTTATTAAAGAAAAGAGTTTGCCATTGCCTTACCATTCCATGATGCCCGTTGTTTATTAATATTATTTTTAAATCAAGATTGTTCTCTACAGCAGTTGAAAATTCTTGCATATTCATTTGAAAACTTCCATCTCCACAAACAGCAAGGACCATATCTCTGGGTCTGCCAAGCTTAGCCCCTATTGCTGCTGGAAAACCAAATCCCATAGTACCTAAACCACCTGAGGTAACTTGATTTCTGGGATTTTCAAATTGATAATATTGGGCTACCCACATTTGATGCTGGCCAACATCTGTAACAACAACTGCCTTACCTTTTGTAATTTTAGATATGGTATCAATGGCAAAACTAGTCTTAATTTGCTTGCCCTTTTGTATTGCGACCGTTGGATGATTTGCTTCCCAATCTTTTATCTGTTCAAACCAATCAGTACGACTATTTGAATCAGGCTTAAATTCAAGAGGTATTGATTCATCAAGTTGGGTAATAACAGATTTAGCATCACCAACTACAGGGCAGTGAACTTTTATGTTTTTATTTATTGTGGAAGGGTCAATGTCAATATGTATAACTTTTGCCCCAGGTGCAAATTTATCAAAAACTCCGCCTGTAGATCTATCATCAAATCTAGCTCCAATACAAATAACTAAATCGCTATTGTGTACTGCCATATTAGCAAAGTATGATCCATGCATTCCAATCCAACTAACTCTCATCGGGTCATCAGGAGGATAACCACCTAGGCCCATTAAAGTTAGCGTGACAGGAATTTTTAATCTATTGGCAAATTTCTGAAGAGCTTGAGTGGCTTCAGATATTACAATTCCTCCGCCCCCAAATACAATTGGCCTTTTGGCCTCCATTATTAATTTTACCGCCTTTTTAATATCCTTCTTTGGAGCTAGCTTCGGCACTATGTATCCGCTTATCTTATCTATTGAAGGAAACGTAAAACTTTCCTTATCTTGTAAAACCTCACGGGAAATATCTACCAGAATAGTTCCTGGTCGTCCTGTAACTGACAAATGCAAAGCTTCACGAATAATTCTAGAGAGATCCGAGATCTTGGTTACTAGAAAGTTATGTTTTGTGCAAGATCTAGAAATGCCAATGTGATCTATATGTTCAAAAATATTAGTCAAATCTTTATCTTCATTAAAATGACAAACAAAAACTACTAAAGAAGCAGAGTCCATATTTGCAGTCTGCAATCCTGTAATTGTATTGGTTGCACTAGTATCTGAGTCGCAAACAACTACTCCAGGTTTACCAGTAACTCTGGCATAGCCATCTGCCATATGGCTTGCACCTTGCTCCGTGCCGGAAATTATTCTTTCTAAGTACTTGGATTTACTGAATTTTTTTTCAAAAATATCCTCAGCTTGCTTTCCAAAACTATTGGGTGGCGAAAATAAGAATTCGACTTTCTCTTTTTCTAAAGTCTTAAAAAAAATCTCTAAACCATTCATGAATAACATTATAAGTAAATTAACAAGAAAATCATATATTTAATTTGCAAAATTCAAATTCTTTGGTAAATTCTTAGATAACTACCTGTCGCTAAATCTTTTTTATAGGAGGCACAATTATGCCAAGTCACTTAAACGTTGACACAAAGTACTGGACTCTCACTGATGAGATTCCTGCACCGCCTGTAGAGAGGGATATTAAATCATGGATTATCGGAAACCCTTCCGATCCTCTATGGGATATCGATGTCCTTCCTTTAACGTATTCAGACTCAAGATGGTCGGCTTTCATTTTACAAAGTCCGATGGATTGTCTTCAAAGACTATGTCCAAACCCACCTTTATCTGTATATGAAGGCGATAACGGTGACTTAGTAGAATATTGGTATGTACAACATAACAATACAATGCTAGGTCCATATTTAGAAATGGGTGTAACTGTTTCAGCTACACACACAGACGCTAAAGGTAATACATGGAAAGGTGGATATTATCCATACATGTATTTAACTCAAGATTCAGCTGTTGATGCTGGTCGTGTTTTAGGATTCCCTAAAAAAATGGCTTACATCAGAGCAACTGAGCATGGCGGCGAAAAAGGAGACGATTTCTATGCATTTTCAATGTCAAGAAATGGTTATCTAATGCATGCATCACAAGGTAAATATGATGATGCAGCAGTAACTCCTCCTTCATTCTATGGTCAAACAGACTGGGGTAGAATGAATATGAAAGTTGTCACACGTCCTGATGTTGCAAGTTCAGAATGGCAGTTAACATATCTTCCATCTAAACTTCCACCTGCATTTAATGTAGAAGGACATAGGTTCCAAGTTAAAAGTGAGCTAACTAGAACAGCTTCTGGAGACTCAATTGACTGGTTCCAACAAGCTACACCATTTGATAACATGGGCGCAGAGTTAAAAATAACTGAGGTTAAAGGTTTAATTTCATTTACATTTGACTTAGTTATCCCTCCAGCTGAAGTAGTATGGTCAGAAACTTATGAAAGACCTGCAAGCTATAGAGGATATGCAACACCATATCAGTATGGTTTAAGACAACAGTTCCCAATTCACCAAGGTGCATAGGAACTAAATTAAATTAAAAATTTTTTCGGAGGAAAATAATCATGGGAAAACAAGCAAACGAATATAGCTATCCATGGCTCGAAGAAGGGGAAGTTCCACCATTACCACTTGATAGAGATAGAATTCACATTATCTCTCAGGGTGTAGCTGATCCGGTATTCGACTATGATAT
>Ga0315316_10000085_pt1 | contig 45970 bp, 34 predicted proteins | sample M160m3416metaG_FD_203702 | JGI IMG/M metagenome (GOLD analysis project Ga0315316, IMG submission 203702) | Ammonia-oxidizing marine archaeal communities from Monterey Bay, California, United States - M1 60m 3416 | ecosystem: Environmental > Aquatic > Marine > Intertidal zone | place: USA... | reverse complement strand
CAATGGTGTCATCCCAGTGCCCTGTACGTTTCAACGCCTCAAACAGCAGACTGATCTGAGCGTCAATGAATGAAATACAGGCGTGATAAGCCTGCATGTACTCACGTCGCAGAGCATCGTTTCCGACACCTAATTCAAACCCGAATCCTTCATAACGTTTGACCATCGCAATCCTGGGCGCCTGCCGCCAGAACGTCGGCGAAGCAGGCTTAAACTTAAGACTGGCCGACGGATACATGTCGAAGTATTTGTCGGGCGCCAGAAACGGTACGTGGGGTTTCTGAATGCCACACGCGATAAAAAACGGGGCTTCTCCGTGGACCTCGTTATCCAGCCACGAAACGATTTGTCGGACATTCCGGCCATCCTTGTGCTGGTCGTCTCGCAAACCGCTGGGGCCATAACCGGGCTGCTGACCACGCGTCTGTGTGGCGATCGTGGCGTACTTCTGTCGCCACAGTCGTCGAGCCTTACCCTGTGCAACAGATCCGTGTTCTGCTTCGAACTTCTCACGGATTGGTGTCACCAGCGGCATTTCATCATTCTCGAACCGCAACACTTCGTTCCATGCCACTTCACCAGGATCAGCGCGTGTGTTGTGAAACACCTTGCCCACACCTGCTGTCCAGTAACCGGACTCCTTGAATCGCTGCAGCATCGATACAGTGCCGGGGCGTACATCGCGGATATCCGAATTGTTATCCAGAATGCCTGTCGACTGCGGATAAAGACCGTGCAGAAAAGATGCTCGCGAAGGGCCGCAAACGGGGTACTGACAATACGCGCGACGAAACGTCATCCCCTGAGCCGCCAGATGGTCAAAGGCGGGCGTACTGATGTGCGGGTAGCCGGACGTCGAAACATGAGTGTTCAGGTCATCACACACAATGAACAGAACATTGGGCTTTGTGCTGCCGAAAGCAACGTTCAAAAAGCATAAGAACGTAACTACAACACTGAGTCTGTTTCGTGGCATGGTTGTTGATCTGACTGGAAATCGGAGTTCGTAATAATGGCCTGAACAGCTACGGCAGCTGATCAGAAATGGGAGCTTCTCCGCGGAGCATTCGTCCCGCGTGTCCGACAAGTTTCAGATAATAATCACTCGGCAGACCTTCATAGGTCAGAAACTCAGCACCTTGGCCCACAGGTGGATGATTGGTGCATTTAAAGATCGCTGTCGCTTCGTCGACCTCGTCAAACATGGCAACATAGATCATGTCGCACCCCGCTCGTTTCGCACCCACCGCCTGCGACCACAGAAACCGCCCCTTCAATCGTGGTATGTCATCGATACTTCCGCCTGTAAGGTTGTGCCAGCTGAATCCAGGGTACACAACAGGCAGAAAACTGAGACCATGACGGGCGCACCATACGCGATCCGGCTGCCAGACTCCGGCAGCGTGCCGCGTGGCTTCTACCGGAGTGCGGTACCTGCCGACCGACCATGGACTCACGATATCCGCGTGTTTGAGAATTGCGTGCAACGTGACATCATCGGTGGCATCCCGTTTCCCATCTCGCCAAAACGAAGGAACTCCCAGCATTACTCTGCAGCCTTCGGATTTCAGCCACTTCACCAGCTCAAAGCACTCACCCAGGGAGTACCGGCGGTTATCGGTGAAACCGATTCCCCAGACAGCGACGACCGGCCCATCATCATGATGCAGGTAGGCCGGGTCGCTGGCAAGCTTCATCTGCGTCTGCAGCATGGCCCAGTCTGACCGGACGCGTTCTACCTGCCCGGCGCGAAGCCCTGACAGGTCATACATGACGGCAAGCACGCGGCCGTATTTCGCAGCCCCTTCTCGCGCATCCGACAGCACATTGTTCTTGTGACGCAAAGAAATCGGATCTTTTAGACCATTGGCAAACCGCTGCACAAACGCGCCATCGATGCCGTAGTCGCGCATCCACTGAAAATGTCGCAACACGGTTTTTCGGTTTCCACTGCTGAATACTTCCGCCATCGTTCCGTCAGCGTGGCTGAATTCCGTCGCGTACCGCTCGTCCGCGCTAAGTTCGGAAACATCCGGCCACAGGTCGACGGTCACATTTCCGGGGCCGAAGGGCCTGTTTCGATTCCTGGCCCAGTGTGTCCAGCCCAGACCTGCGCCGTCTCCTTCGCAGTTGAACCAGCCCTGATACCCACACATGACCTTGCCGGTCAGAGTACTGCTGTCGACAACGATGTTCGTCACCGGGGTTTCGTCGGTTGCAACTGCAGAGGCGCAGGTGCAACAAACAATAAGGGAAATCTGCTGCGCGAATGTCATGGTATATTATTCGCTTTCTTTTCTGCAGCCCGCTGCTTCTTTTCAGCCCGAATTTGTTCTCGCTTTTTCTCTCGCTCGGTTAACTCCTTCCCGGGCGTCACAGCATCAGCAGACCTGACCACATCAACTCGCTTCTGATCTCCTGGAATCGGATCTGCCATGTTCGAAATCCACTGGTCATATGCTGTCCTGAGTTCCTTTACTTTGCGAGGGTAAGCCGCGGCCACGTTCTTCTGTTCAAACGGATCATCGGCAAGGCTGATAAGTTCGAGGTGGCCTCCGGTCCAGTACCGTTTCCAGGCACCACGGCGCACCGCCCATTCGTCCTCTTTTCCTTTGCTCCAGAAGATTGTTTCATGATGCTGCGTGGCTTCACCGGTCAGCAACGGCAGCAGACTCTTCCCGTCAAATTCGTTTTCTGCAGGCAGGCTGCGTCCAGTGCAGTCGGCAGAATATCAAAGGAAATAATGGGCGTATCAACTGTGCGACCACCCGTAAACCTGTCAGGCCAGCTGACAATGAACGGCGTACGGATACCGCCTTCATCCGGACTGCCTTTTTAACCGCGCAGTGGTGTGTTGTCAGCACTCATAGCCTTTGAACCACCGTTGTCCGTCAGAAAAAACAGAATCGTATTATCGAAGAGATCTTCCTGCTTCAGCTTGCCCACAACATCGCCGACACCATCGTCGAGGTGCCTCAGCATCACCATCAGAATAACGCGTTGCTTAGTGAGCTCGGGGAACTTTCTCCTGATACGATTTAATGTCCTCCGCCGGTGCTTCCGCCGGAGCATGCACAGCGTTGTAGGTGAGATACAGGAAGAACGAATTGGCCCTGTTGCGATCAATGAAACCAACAGCTTCTTCACTGAGCCGATTGGTCAGATAACCTTCATCATTAATGCGTTCCCTGTTGCCATAGATCGGATCAGCAAACTTCCCTTTGCTGTCGCTGCGCAAATCAAAATAGCTGTGACCCCCGCGGCCCATAAACTTGTAGCATTCGTTGAAACCACGACTCATCGCATGCCATTTCAGTTCCGGATAGTCTTCGTCAAGTCCCGGATGCCACTTGCCAATGGCCGTGCTGACGTAATCATCCGGCAGAAAAGACGGAAAATCGGCTGCTCCGGATCAAATCCACGCCCCCCCGTCACCCGCCGAATAAACTCCAACTCGCTGCTGATACTGCCCCAGCATCAGCCCGGCTCGTGTGGGCGAACACACATGACTGCTGGTGTATCCCTGCGAAAAGACGACGCCATCTTTTGCAAGGGCGTCCATATGCGGCGTTGAGACGCCTTCCGGCTGATGTGGATTCAGACTGATATCCGCATAGCCCTGATCATCGGTCAGAATCACAACTATATTTGGCCGAACGGCCGTTGCTGCACCGCCGACCGACAGGTGAAACAAAGCCACAACAATCGTGAGCCTGTTGATGTTCATGTGGTTCTCACAAAATGGGTGCAAGCGGTTGCTGCACCTCCGGGTTTATGGCTGTGCCGGTTCAGTCTCGCAAGAACCGCCGGTGCATTTCTGTCACGGCAGTTCTGCCTGAGAACCGGGAGGGGCGGGTGAACAATAACGTGACGATGTTCATTCGGCACGTATGCAGAAAACGTTCCATCAGGTGTTCAGCACATCAGCGGTATTCGATGAACTGCTATAACAGTTCCCGAATCGGCGCACCGAACGGAATCAGCGGTACCGGCCGACCGGCGTTGTCGAGGGTCGTCTTCGTATGATCGATCCCCAGATGTGTGAACACCGTGGCCAGCAGATCGTTGGGATCGAGGGAACGATCTTTGGGCTGTTCACCTTTTGATGTGGTCGATCCGATGACCTGTCCGGTCTGCATTCCCGCGCCGGAAACCAGCACTGACATAGCAGCCGGATAATGATCACGCCCCGGCTGCAGAACTTTCGACTTAGTCCCCTTCTGAGGATTGACCCTCGGTGTCCGTCCGAATTCACCAGTAACGATCACCATGACTTTTTTGTCGAGCCCTCGTGCGTAGATGTCCTCAATCAGTGCCGCAATCGCGCGGTCAAACACGGGCAGGCGGGCACGCGCATCGTCGTACAGATGACCGTTAACGGCATGAATATCCCAGTTGCCGATGCCACCCTGAATTTGCGGATTCTGCATCTGCATGGTGACGAAGCTGGTGCCCGCTTCAACCAGTCGTCTTGCCAGCAGAGCCCGCTGCCCCCATTTGTGTCGTCCGTACCGGTCGCGAACCTCATCGCTTTCCTGAGTGATGTCAAACGCCTGCCGAGCGCGATCGCTGGTCAACAACTCCACGGCCTGCTGGTTGTACTTATCGATGGAATCCATCACACCCGACTGATCGATGTTTCGCCTGATACCGTCAAAGGCAGTCAGCAAAGTATTTCGATCATCCAGACGCTCGCGCATGTTGTCTGCCAGAGAAAGATTGTTCACCTTGAAATTTTCCGCATTGGGGTCCGCACCCACAACGAATGGCAGGTAGGCCGGCCCCAGTTCGGCCGCCCCGCCACCGTAAACATTCGCCGCGCTGCCCACATAGCGAGGCATCGCAGGATTGCGTTTCCCTTCCAGCATCTTTGAAACTACTGGTCCCAGACACGGAAACTGCGCCAGCGGATCAAGAGGACGCAGCGGATTGTATCCCGACAGAAAACGACCGGCCCCTCCCGCGTGGTTGGCAAAGCCGTGGGAGATCGAACGGATGATGTTGAACTTATCTGCGACCTTCGCATGCAGCGGCAGCAGTTCGCAGACATCCATACCCGGAACGACCGTTGGGATTGGCAACAACTCACCCCGGTATTCGAGCGGAGCATCCGGCTTCATGTCATATGTTTCCATATGACTGGGGCCACCCTGAAGCCAGATCAGAATCACTGACGTGTCGGCCACCGGCTGGTTGGCTGACACCGCCTGGGCCCGGGCTTTGACCATGTCGCTTAGGGTCAGACCACCAAACAGCAAGGACCCGGCTTCCAGAAAGGACCGGCGCCCAAGCGGGCTGCGTCGACGTTGAATGTCCATGGCTGACACCTGGAACGCTAATGCGAATTAAGAAATATGTGCAAAAGGGCTAAAGCAGCAACCGTCCGCGATTGCCACTGCAGGAATTGTACACCGTTTTCATCCACGCAGCACAATTTTTCGCCGATGGCAGACGGCTGCCACCCAAATTCGATCAATTGCAGGCCACGTGCAACACGGCAAGCAATCACCTCGGCCCCCCGCATAAAACACAGCACCAATCATAATTGTTCGCGCCTGCACCGCATCATACCACCAACATCCAACCGCTGCGTTTCACGCGGTCTACTGGACTTTTGTGGGCTTGTATTCGTGATCGCGTTTGCGAACGACTTCTGCTTTTACGATTCGATCGGGCTCGGGCTGACCGCCTTGCTGAGGGTTGCGGCGCTGCAATGCAGCAAGCACGTCAAGGCCTTCCACGACGCGGCCGAACACGGTATGTCGGCCATCCAGATGTGCGGTCCGTTTGAAGGTCAGGAAGAACTGCGACCCACCGGTATCACGACCGGCATGAGCCATACTGAGTGAGCCGCGAAAATGTCGCCGATAATTATCCTGGTGACATTCGCAGGGAATGTTATAGCCCGGACCACCGCTGCCTGTTCCGTCCGGACAACCACCCTGTGCCATAAACCCTGGCAGTACCCGGTGAAACGTGAGTCCGTCATAATATCCGGACTCGACAAGGCTGACAAAATTTCCGACCGCTTTGGGTGCTTCGTTTTCGTAGAGCTCGATCACAACAGTGCCTTTGCTGGTCTCCATTTTCACACGAGGCAGATCACCGACTTTGGCTTCCTGCGCACGTATCTCCTGCTCGCGGGTCCATGTTTCTTTGGCTGTCGGTAAGTCCGCCAGAGCTGCCTGGGCCTGCTGCATGAGGCTTCCTGCGGCTTCAGCTTTTTTCAGGTGTGTTTCCGCCAACACGAAGTCGTCGATGCTGTAGGCGGCCATGCCGGCAAAACTCAGGACGCCAGGTTCACTGCAGTCATTCTTCAGCAACATCCCGGCCAGCTGCAACGCACCTTCATATTTGTCCTGCTGCACATCACTCGCCAGCAGCCCGACAAGAGTTTTGGTCACGCGATCATTCTGATTGGGCTCAGCCTGATACTGCGCGACAGCCGTCTGTCGCAGCTTTGGCAGCAGCTTTCTGCTCTGTGCGATCAGGACGTCATACTGCTTCCTCAGCTTCTCACGTTCGGACGCATCTGCCGCCCGGTATGACTTGATCAGTTCATCAAGTTGACTGTCGACCGTGTCCCACTGGCTGTGAACTTCGTCAAAGCTCTCCGGACTGTCTGCGGCAACCGGTTCCTGCCCAAACAGAGCATCGGTCGCAAGGCTCGGAACAATAAAAGTCAGAACAAGCAGATAAGCAGGACGAAGCAGCATTTTGACAACACCTTTCCGGAGCGGCATTCGGCTAAGAAACACTCAGTGTCAAACGGTTCAGAAAACTATCAGGAACAGGGCCTGACGAAACCATGATAGCCGCGAGAGCACAGGTTCGGTGCCACGAAGCACATGAATCCGCACTAATGCAGTGGAAATTCTTGGTCAACAATTGCCCGAAAGCGGCTGCGGGTCGGTGTTGCCTCAAGAACAGGAAGTTCACCGAAACGGACAACTTTGATTCGGACGTCCGGGTGTGTATGTTGTTTCCGAAACAATACTGCTTCTTCCCGTACACAACCACAATTGCAGAGAATCCATCATGAATCGTCGCGCCTTTATCTCCACCGCTGCTGCCACTGGGGCCGCAGCATGGCTTAACACCGAATGTTCTTCTGCGGCGGAGAAAATTTCTCTGGTTGCAGGAGACGTCATTCTGTTTCAGGGCGATTCCATCACGGATGCCGGCCGGAACAAGAAGGATCCGGTTGCCAACGAGGGACTGGGACGTGGATATCCGTCCTTCATCGCGGCAGCTCTGCACCGCGATTACGAAAATCTGCAGCTTCAGATTCACAATCGAGGCATCTCAGGCCATAAAGTACCGGATCTGGCCAAACGCTGGGACAGAGACTGCATCGACATCAAGCCGCGGATTCTCAGTATTCTGATCGGCGTCAACGACATCTGGCACAGGCTGGCCGGGCGCTACGATGGGACTGCAGAAGTGTATCGCGATGGTTTCGCGGCATTACTGGAGCGAACAAAGAACAGTCTGCCGAACACCACGCTGGCCATCTGTGAACCCTTTGTTCTGATGAGCGGAACGGTAAAGCAGAACGAAGACAAATGGTTTCCGGACTTTGACACTCGACGTCAATATGCCCGCGAAGTGTCAGACAAGGCTGGAGCCATCTGGGTGCCGTTCCAGAAGATGTTTGACGATGCTGTTGCCGCAGGCACCAAACCAGGCGACCTTGCGGGAGACGGCGTACATCCTACACAGGCGGGACACAAGCTGATGGCTGAGACCTGGCTCAAACATGTAGGTGTTTGAGCCTCATGACCTATATCTGTCGGCCAGCGGCAAACCGGCTCACTTCCTGGCAAATTGATGACCTCGTATGATGAACTTCTCGACTGTGCCAGGTGCACTGTCGAGACCGCTTTATTTCAGTTTCCTGCAGCTTAAAGCACGTCCAATGAATCTTTCGCACCGAATTGTTCTGCTCGCTTTTATCCTTGTCCTGAAATCCGCCATCAGCTGCTGTGCCGATGTGCCGTTGAACGGCCTGACCGAAGCGGAGAAACGCGGCGGCTGGAAACTGCTGTTTGACGGCAAAACAACTGACGGATGGCGTAATTATCGCAAGGAAGAAATGGGCGGCGGCTGGGCAGTGGCTGACGGGGTCCTAGAACGCGTCAACGACGGCGCTGGTGATATTGTCACCACCGAGCAGTTTGAAAATTTCGAACTGTCGCTCGAATATCGCATTTCAAAAGGTGGCAACAGCGGCCTGATGTTTCACGTCACTGAGAATGAGCCCACACCGTGGATGTCCGGCCCCGAGGTACAGATTCAGGACAACGTGGATGGCCATGATCCTCAGAAAGCGGGCTGGCTTTATCAGTTGTACAAACCCGTCAAACCCGCCTGGGCCACGAAGTTTGAAAACCAGGTCGGTTTCAAGGGCATCGATGTGGACGATGCCACTCGCCCGGTCGGGCAGTGGAATCAGATTTACCTGCGTATTTCTCCGCGACAGTGCGAAGTCGCTGTGAATGGTGTCAGCTATTACTACTTTCGTAAGGGCGAAAAGGAGTGGGACAAACGAGTCGCCGCCAGCAAGTTTGCGGCCTTCGCAAACTTCGGTAAGGCAAAGAAGGGGTATATCTGTCTGCAGGACCACGGCAACCCGGTTGCTTTTCGCAACATCAAAATTCGCACACTGTCAGATGACGGCACCGTTGCCGACCCGATCGACGGACAATTACCGCTGAGAGGGACTCTTGCTTTCCCGGACCTGAAGTGGGAGGGGTTCGAAGGTGTGGACGAAAACGGCAAGACCAGAAACATTCGTCCCATGTCGCTGACTCACGCCGGCGACGGCAGCAACCGAATGTTTGCCGGAACACAGCGGGGCGCCATTTACGTCTTTTCGAATACTCCCGAAGCCAGCCAGGCGAAGCTGTTTCTGGACATCCGCGAAAAAGTTAACGACTGGAAGAACGACAACGAAGAAGGTCTGCTGGGCCTTGCGTTCCATCCGCACTACACACAGAACGGTTACCTGTACGTTTACTACAGTTCCGCAGAGGAACCTCGAGTTTCGATAGTGTCCCGTTTTCAGGCGTCCGGCAACAACCCAAGCATCGCAGATCCCGACAGCGAACAGATCGTAATGAAAATACCACAGCCGTTTTCGAACCACAACGGCGGATCGATCGCTTTCGGTCACGATGGCTGTCTGTACATCGGTCTGGGCGATGGAGGTGGCCGCAACGATCCTCTGGGACACGGGCAGAATCTCAAAACCTGGATGGGTTCTATTCTGCGAATCGATGTGGATAACAAACAGGACGGGAACAATTATGCGATTCCCGCTGACAACCCCTTTACCGATCGGGAAGGAGCCAGGCCCGAGATCTTTGCTTATGGTCTGCGCAACGTGTGGCGGCTGACCGTGGACCGCAAGACCGGGGATATCTGGGCGGCTGATGTAGGACAGGACTTCTGGGAAGAGGTCAACATCGTGCGATCCGGCGGCAACTACGGCTGGAGCGTTCGCGAGGCTTCTTATCCGTTCAACAACAAACCGGTCGAAGCCATTGATGCGCCGATTGAACCCGTCTGGGAGTACGACCATCAAATCGGCAAATCGATCACCGGTGGGTTTGTTTATCGCGGCACGCGACTGCCCGAACTGCAGGGCTGGTACGTGTACGCCGACTTCATCAGCGGCAGCATTCGAGCTCTGAAGTACGATGCAGCCAACGGCAGGGTGACCCAGAGCAGGGGAATTGCATCAACCGGACTACCCGTGCTGGCATTCGGAGAGGACGAAGCCGGCGAACTGTATTACACACTGGAGACCGTCAGCGGAAAGGGAGTGTATCGCATCGAACGCGTGCGATAGAACGTCTGAGACAGTTTATTCTGCTGCCAGGGGGCGGGTACGGACCGAAAAACCCGCTGCATTTATGGCCTCCGTGACAGCAGATTGCGAAGCTGTTCCGCTGACGGTAACGCGACGTTCGCTATAGGAGGCGTCCGCTCGATCAATTCCGTCAGTCGCTTCCAGCAGTCGCTCCAGTCGTGCCGCACAGCCATCACAGGTCATGCCGTCAACGTTTAACGTCACTATGTTGTCATCGCTGATGGACGCCAGGCGTCGTTTCCTGACAAAACGAAGACCATCGCTGACAGCGAACCAGGCGATCAGGGCTGCCAGGACCGTTCCGCAGGTAATTCGCCACCAGTCGGCGTGGTCATGAACCTGATGCAGCGTTACAGACGTATCGATAACGTGATTAAATGCCAGACCGGCCGTCAGGCTGCCAATCACGATTGTTGACAGATAAACGACCAACGATCTGCGACCCAGAGTCCGGTAGACGGCCCCCAGAGTCGCAACATTGGTGGCGGGCCCTGCCATCAGAAAAACCAGGGCGGCTCCTGGCGGAAGTCCGCTGTCAACAAGAGCGGCGGCGATCGGCACGGAAGCGGTGGCACAAACATACAGCGGCAGAGATATCACCAGCGTGACCAGCAGTGCGGAAAGACCAGTGAGTGCGCCGACATCCGAAAACGAGTTCGCCGGGACGACTCTGGTAATCACGGCCGAGATAACGACACCCACGACCAGCCAACCCCAGATCGATCGCACGATGTCGATCGTCTGACGCAGGAACTCCTGCGATCTGGAGACTGTGGCAGCCGGTCCGACATCAGGATGTTCAGCATCTGTGGTGGCCGAACGCGCCAGCGGCACGTCGTCGGCTTCACCGATATTCGCCACAACGCCTCCCACAAGCCCGGTCACAAGTGCCACCACGACTTTGAGCAGAGCGAACGGCCAGCCCAGAAACGAAGTGCTGACGAGGATGGAATCGACACCGGTCTGCGGTGTGCTGATCAGAAATCCGACGGACGCTCCCCGACTGGCTCCTTCGCTGCGAAGTCCAAGCCCCACCGGTATCACGCCGCACGAGCACAGCGGGAGCGGAATACCGACCAGCACGGCTTTGGCAACCCCCAGACGACCGGAAAGCTGCCGACGCAGCCAGCCGGCCGGAACAACAACGTGCATCAGCCCGGCAACAACGGCGCCTAACAGCAGCCAGGGTGCCAGTTCCAGCCAGATATTCCAGATCACCTCAACCATGTCTGTGCGTTCATCTGTGTGCTGACTAAGCGGTCTGTTCCATCAGGTCGGTCAGTCTTTTCAGGTTGTCAGAACTCCCAAACGCAAACAGATTGTCACCGGAATGAATTCGCAGGTCGCCAGGTGGGGGGAAGTATTTTTCTCCCGTGTCCCGACAAACCCCCAGCAGCATGATGCCCTCTTTCCGGAGGTTGGTTTCTTTCAACTGCTGGTCAATCAGTGGAGAATTCTGTGATACATGCACGTCAGCGATTTCCCAGTCGACACCTTCACTTTCGGCAACCTCCACGAAGTTTTCGATGCTGGGAGAAAGCATGAACCGAGCCATGCGGGTAGCTCCCGAAGACAAGGGATTGATAACTCGTGTGGCACCCGCTTTCTGCATTTTCTGAGCCGCCTGCTCATCACTTGCCCGAGCCACGATCTGCAGATCACCGGAAAGCAACCGGGACGACAGGACCACATAAAGGTTGTCCGCGTCCGTGGGCAATACCGTCGTCAGAGCTCGCGCCCGATGAATTCCGGCTTCCTCCAGAATGTCGTCCTGAGTCGCATCGCCCTGCAGAAACAGCCAGTCGCAGCTTCGCATTTCCGGAGTGAACAGTTCGTCATTTTCGTCAATGATGACAAAGGGCTGACGACGCTGGTGCAGATAATTGCACAGTTCGCGACCCATTCGCCCATGGCCACACACAATAAAGTGTCCCTCCAGCTTGTTGATCCGCCTTTCCATACGACGTCGCTCCAGAAGTACTCGAAGATCTGCGTTAACGAGAATTTGTCCGAACTGAATTACACTATAGGCGAACACTCCCAGTCCACTGGCAAGATACGCAATAATGAACACCATCGTCGCGTCGGTCAGTGGCTGCGGTTCCTGAGACCCCACAGTCGCAAGCAGAATAAATGCCTGGTAGAAACTGTGAAGAAGTCCCTGTCCTGTCAGAAGATGTAGTCCGGCAGTACCGCACAGCAGTATGGACAGGACCAGAACCGGTATCTGAAAAAGACTTCTCATCCTGAAATCACCGCGTACCTGCCTGTCCCCGCCAGCATCTTCATTGCGTTGCTCCATCGCAACCATAGAACGTTTGCTTCAGCAAGTCGAGACTGGTTACCGGACGAAGGTATTTCACGCCATTCGCCGGACTCTGAACCGCTTATGGAGAAGTCGCAGGCGGTCCGACCGCGGACTTCGGTGTTACGAGCGTACGATACAGATCCGGTCTGCGTTGCCGGAAATTGCGGCTGTTATATCGTGCCTGGCGAATGCGTTTCAGGTTGACGGTTGCCGAGATGTACGATTCCGTCTTATCGGGACACCGAGCCGCAATGCGAACCGGCCAGTCGCCGATCATCGTACCGCTGCCGTACGCCTGATTAGTCGCGATCATCCCGACATGACTCTGAAACATGGTCGTTTTCATGATGAAGTCCTCCACGGAACCACCTCGACCATTGATCCAGACGATCAGTTCGGCCCCCTTGAGCGACAGCACACGAGGCGGTTCCGGAAACCATCCGTCATAGCAGGTCATGATGCCGATCGTTCCGAAATCGAGTTCAAACACAGGCAGGTCGGTGCCCGCTTCCATGACCCACTCCGGATCGTTGCGAATCATCCAGGCTCGCGTCTTGCCAGCCGGAGGTCTCGCCCAGGGAGGCTCGCCGTCGAAGTGATCAATTGCCCCGTGAGTCTTGTGATAGCGCCCGCAAATATCTCCACTGCGATCAAACAGCAGTGCCGTGTTCGCGAAGGTGCCATCCGCATATTCCTCCCAGCAGCCTGCGATCACGTAAATCTGATTCGCTGCCGCTGCCGCGGAAATCCTGTTCGTGTCCGGGCCCGGTACTGGAATGTGTCCCAGCACGTATTCAGGAAAGACGACCAGCTGAGCACCGTCTTTCCCGGCTCGGTCGATGTACGGCAGCAGTTCCGCGGTCGGATCGTATCCTGCTCGCGGGACGTCACCCTTGTCATAACCACTGATCTGAACAGCCGCCACTTTGACAACGTCCCGATTAAGTTTCTTCTGTTCCTGTGCCTGACAGACGTTTCCACAGACCAGAGCCAGAGCGACACCGGGGAAAACAATATGCGACGCAGATAATCGTTGATGCATGAAGACGGCTCCGAGATATCTGTGGGTCGGGCAAGGCAGTGTGAAGACCCTGAGGTCAGACCGGCCAACCTTACCCGTCGGTTGACTGCAGGATTCACGTGGCACACCAGTTCAGGAATTTGGTAACAACGCACCGGTTCGGGGCATAGACAGTATGCAGAATCAACAATCCCCTGAACAGCTGACCGCGTGTCAATCGACTGCAAGATACTGTCCGGTGCTGCAACCAGCTCAGATGCACTGCGTTCAACGCGCCGATATCGACCTTGGGAAAAGCAAAAGAAATCGGGCGAGTCATCAGCGGGAGTGATGACTCGCCCGACAGAAACGCTGGCATTCACAGAAGAGCAGCTTTGACCAAGGAGGAGAGAACCAAAGCTGCGGCTCTTAAACTGCGGGTCATGAGTGACTCGTGGCCCTCTGTGACGGAATCAGAACAATTCCTGCTGCCCTGGGAAACCGGCCCATTGCGGGATGGATCCGGTAACCGCCCTGCGTTCCTGAGTGAGGTGCTTTCGTTGAAAAGAGTGAGTGGCGCTATCCTGGCTGTAACTCAGCTGCGTGGCTTCCAGTCCCGCACGACCGGAGGATGGAGATGGACCAGCATCGCCGCTCTGCCCGGCGGGAAACTGAACATTGGGGGTAGCCTGCCGTTGTTGCACATGTCGCGACAGTGGAGCCGCTGGTGTTCGCCGGGGCGTCGGTGCTTCGAAATTCGCTGACCCGAATTTCCGATCCATTGCCGCAGCCGTTCTGATATCAACATCTCCGGCGGTCGGGTTTTGAAATTCATTCTTCGCAACGGTGGCCGTATGCTGTGTACGACCGCCGCTGTCTGCGGCGCCCAGCCACAATGGACCGTTAGTCAGCGCACTGCGTCCGGATACTGATCGGCTGTCAACAGGTTCACTTTGACGCGCAGAACTCCTTGCCACTGATTTCTGGTCAGGGCTTTGCAATCGGACTGTCGTATTCGATGCATATTCATCCAGAATAGCGGGACGCCCCACACCCTGACCTCGCACGCTGCGTCCATGATTGGCGGTTCCCGCGTCGACCAGCATCCTGCCTTTCGGCAACGTGAGTTTGGGCATCCCGGCCATCACCCAGCCCTGCCAGTTCTTCTGCAGTGAATCGACGCCGCCATGGTGGTAATTCGACTTGATCGCTTCTGTCCACCCCATCCGTTCGCCATCCGCCAGGAACTTCAGATATCTTTCACGTCCTCCCTGCTGCACCAGAAAGTCGGCCAGAGCATATCCTTCGGCGTACAGAATCAGCATTGGGCGGTAACCCTTCGGATACTCTTTCATCGTCAGCAGATCACGAAGACTGATGAATTCCCGGTCGCTGTTGATGACCTGGTTCAGCAGGCTTAGCTGCTTCATCTGTTCCGAACGGTCTTCAAACAGTGTGGCTGCGCCTTCGTCTGCCCAGCGTGGCAAAGGTCGGCGAAAATGGCTGGCAAAGATCGTGTGGTTTACTTCATGTGGCAGAACGGAATCCAGGATGCGTTCCATCGACCCCTGCACGTACATATTCCAGTTGATTACTTCTGAACCCACGAATTGAAACGTGGTCTGACCACCGGCCCCCAAGGCGCCCGGGCGGACGCGCAGTTTGCACGGGCGATGCCAGTTCGGCAGAGCTTCACCCAGCCAGAATGTCGCCAGATCCCGGCGATAGGTCTCAGCGGCTTCGCCGACCTGCTCAGCGATATCTGCCGTCGGTGCGGTGACGACAAAATTGCGAGTCTGAAACACAGCGCCCGTCGAAACGAACAGCGACAGCGCAATCAGAGTGAATCGCAGAATTTGAGCTTCCATGCTCGCCCTATGCCCAGGTCATCAAGTTACAGTCTGCCCGCCGTCAGATATCCGGCAGACGATCAAACACCGGCGAATCCTTTCCCAGTGACAGAACTGTTCAGCAGCAAATGCCGAACCAATCATACATGACGCCGCCAGGAATAAGCGAATCCGTGCGCAATTCATTGCTTATACATGACTTACAGTTCATGTGGGCCAAGATTGCAGTGCCGAAACCTGCGTGGCTTCTGGCAGATTTTGCAGTTGTTACAAAGTAATCGGCCGAATTGTCGATTCTACAGCCGTGAACTGGCGGAAAAATGACTCTTCGTTCCGTCTGAGCACGCTGTTGCCCAATTGCTAACCGGAAACGACAGAATTCGACGACGGTTAGGGTAGCCACTTGCAGATGTCATTCGCGCCAAGCTGCGCACCACATGGACTGACCCAAAATGATTCTGATCCCCATTTTTCTTGCGCTGTTCGCTGGCTGGATGTTGTGGGGCTGGACGGTTGGCGAATCAAGAAACGTCAAATGGCTGCGCTGCTGCTGCGCACCGGTTTTTGTCATGACGGTCATGGTTATCTCGGCCGGGGCGGGCGCCAAGATAAGCCGTGTCATCATCCGCAATTCGGTGCGAGAAGACATCGCGAAACTTCTGACGGCCATTGAAATGCAGTTACAGACCGGTAGTGCTGACAAAGTCATTACTGAAATCCGAGCTCTGAATCACAGTGATGACCCTGATGCAGATGCTTTTGACATGCTCGACGACGTTGCTCAGATGACAGCAAATCTGTCACGGGAATCCCGCGCGGTCGCCGAAGGCCCACGCCCGCTGGAAATGCACTGAACAGAAACCCGTTACTTACTTTGCTCTGGTAAACGTCAGCACGGTGTTATTCTGCAGCGTAAACCGGAATTCACTGTCAGACGCAACTGTCAGCTTTCCAACCAGTCGGACTCCATCATTTCCAGTCAGAGTCAGGGAACCCGTCTTAACAGTGAACTTTCCGGACGTTCGTGTCTGCTTGCCGTTGTTGATATACACCAGGTTGAAGGTGCCGTCAGACCTGAACGCGACGGCAAATGCTTCTGTTTCCGATTGAGTCGCCGACCATGTACCACTGAGAGATTCAGGCGAACTGGTGACCGTCGACATACTCGGCGGGGTGGGTGCTTTCGACTCCGCAGTACCCGGCTTGGGAGAACGGGTTTTCGTATCAGCGACAACCCAGACTGCCGACGTCTCTTTCGCCAGTATGGCCAGTCGAATAATCTCATCACGCAGCTGCTGGCCGGTAAGACGGTTACCGGTCATAAACGTGGACAGCTCCGTACGTTGCCGTTTCGCACTATACGCGAACTGAGCTGATGCATATTTCTGACTGGCCGACATTAACTGCAGAAGGGTCGCCGTCGACAGCGTTTGTTCGTCTTTGATAACACTGAGCCCCAGGCGTATTCCAATACTCTTTTCATCTTCAGAGATCGTGACAAGCACCGGAAACGTCCATGGATCCAGTTGTTTGGTCGTCGTGACAGAACGATTGCCGTCAACGCTGGCATCAAACCCAACGGCCTTAAGGACGTCACGCAGGGTTTCAGCGTTCGTAATGGCTTTGGGACGTGCCGCGCCGGTCTTCGCGTCGCTGTCAGAATCAGCCACACTGTCAAAGACCGTGTCGGTGCGCACGTCCGAGAACAGGTCATTGTCGTCCGCAACGGTCAGAGCTGTCGCAGACATGATCAAGGTAAAGACAATTCTGTTTACTTTAAAGAACATGGCAACACCTGTGATTGCTGAGTGTATCGGCGGTCCGGAGTCATTCTGAGTAAGGAAGTACCAACCACAGCGTTGCGCGACCCGTGTTGTTACACAAAGAGGCAGGTTTTCAGGCGTTCCGCTGAAAATACCGTAAATTGACGCATCAAGCCTGATGAATCCGGGATGTGATGCCCAGCAGTTGACCGCTCCTGCCCTGCCCACGAGGTATGCCAACAGCAGTACAAATCAGGCGGCCGCACCGGGCTGCGTCGCGATGCTGGCAGTGCAGGACGACTCCACCCCAGCTCTCAATGCATCACAGATTCCGATGACGGCACGGCGGTCCAGTTGCGTCGACAGCGGCAGGTTCAGGATTTCTAAGGCGGTGCGGGCAGCCTGTGGAAATTCCTCAGTCCGGCAGATTTCGTGAGGAAACGGAAACAACGTACCGACGTCGATGCCATGATTCCACAGGTGCTGTCGTACGGCCGCTCGACGGTCACCGGAAACGCGAACACAAAAGTGGCTGAGAGCCGATAAATCACTCGGCGGCAGCTGAACACGGTCTGAGCATCCGCATAGTTGCTTTCTGTATTCGTCAGCAAGAATTCGTCGTTTCTCAACATACGAGACAGACTGTTCCAGGTTCCGTAGTGATCGCGCGACGTGCAGCGAAGTCGGTGGACGGTGCCATTCGTGTGAATCAGCCGTGAATGAAGAGCTGCAATCAGTGCTTTCGGATTTGCGCCGCTGCTGACGAGATCGAAGCTGTCGATAAAAGAATGGCTCGTGCGCAACTGTTCGAAGAACGAGGTCTGCATTCCACCGATAAAACTCCAGCCTTGGTCCTGAGGCCAGATCCTGGTCGCGACAGCGCTGCAGCATTGCGGACAAATCGTCGCATTGTGTCAGCGCCATGCCGCCCCAGCCGGCGTAGAGCGATTTACCTAGTCCGAAGCTGAGCACGGTCACGTCGACCTGCTGCATCCGCTGCATATCCGCAGGTGCGGGGATGGCCATAGCCATGTCAAAGATCCGCAACGAGGCGTTCCGGACGAGACGGTGATCGAGCTCCTTCGGTGAGAACCGATGCCCGAACATTTCCGACAGAATCAGAGCGTGACCACCGGTACCTGCTCCGGAACAGTCCATCAGCAGACTGCCGGAAGAACAGTCAGCGTAGCGAACTGTACGCTGGCACTCAGCGGCGGCGTGATGTACCGCACCACAGTTGAACGCAGAACAAATAACCTCTGCGTCGCTGGTGATATGTGACTGTATCGTTCGCGTAATACCGTAGCGTGCCGAAGGCAGCCAGACGGCGTGTTTCACGCCAAGCTGCTGTTTGTATTTTCGCTCCAGCTGTTCGACGTCACCGCTGTTGAACAGGCTGCGAACGCCAGTGCAGGCCAGAGCCGCCGGGCCAAACGGTGGGCGATGGCGTGGAATCATTCGGCCTTCTTTCTGGCGAAGACCAATGTTGTGGGAGCGATGGACAGACCCAGCCTGTGCCACAGCAGCGTCCCCAATGCAAAGGCAGCGCGGGCACCAAGCGGCGCAGAATCCGTGTGCTGAGCACCTCTGGGAGACGCAGACAGAATTTCGAAACCTGCGTCCTCAACAGTTTTCAGCAGACTCTTCAACGGCATGGAAAACCGATGGTCAGCAATCGCTCGACGGATCAGCTTCTTTGAAATGCGGGCAGATACCGTACCCATCATGCGGCCGGTGGTTATGAAAGCGGATTTGGTGACAGCCCGGATGACCAGCAGGCCATCGTCCCTCAGCAATTGACGTGCCGCGCGTAACTCGGCGGGCTGGTTGGGCCAGTAAATATGAGCATCAAGGACCGATATCACGTCAACCGGATCCTGCTGTGAAAACAGGGTGCAGTCTTTCAACGAACAGCACTGTTGTGCTCTGTAACCCAGCGACGAAATATAGGCAACGGCTTCGGGAACGATATCCAGTCCAGCGCATTTGAAGCCACGTTTTTCTGCTTCGACAAGAATTCCGCCAAACGAACAGCCGACATCCAGAATCGATAAACATCCGTATCCCAGTGCCTCGATCTGATCCAGTGTCGCCTTGAACCCATTTTCTTTCAGCAGATTCAGTCGCGTACCTTCTGCTTCGTTACCCCATGCCATATGTCGCGTGTGATCGGTTTCGGCGGCCTCGTCATATTCACCGGTCATATAATACGTCGCGCAGCTGGTACAGCGGGACCACTGCGTTTCTCCACGCCCTGATTCGAATCGGTAACGGTTGGTACCTTCGTCAGTCTCGCCGCATGCCGGACAGAAGTTGCCCGAGTCATGTGAAGTGGATTCACACCTTGAATCCGTAACCTCGGCAATCTGGTCCTGCATAGCTCCATCCTTTGAGCACCGAAAGCGGCCACTGCATGAGTCATCAATTTGTGACAGGCATGAGCATGATGTACGATTTTTTTCGCGCCTTCGTTGCGTTTTGCGCGTATCTTCCGTGTGCCCCACGGCAACGGCAAAATGATTTTCGAGCGTCAGTTCACATCCGGACCGGAGGGCGTACCCTCGTCAAGAAACTTTTGTGTAAGTGTCAGGGAGGACATCTGACACCCCTTCGTCCCATTACACACTGAAAACACAGAAAATACGTAAACCGGGTGAAGGAGATTTACTGCAGAAACCGGGCGATCATGTGCAGTAGTGTCAGAAAGATGATAGCATTTCCGGGCTCGTGGCTCGATTGCCAGAGTTCCCGTCAACTCAAGAATTACATTCAGCAGACTTTCAACCACAACTACTCCGGCAGATTCAGCAGGTAATGCCGTCCAATTCATGACAGCAGACAACTGGTGCCGCCAGTCAATTCAGCGGACTGAACCCTGGAACGGTTTTCAACTGATCTATCACGACGCTTTTTCGAAAGTCGTCGTTCTCATGAAACACTTGCGCCCAGGGCACATTTGAGCATTCACTGCTCAGTCAGATTAAAATATCAAACAGGTCGATAATTATGGCTCATGATCCCTACGCACCGTGCATGTGCGGCAGTGGTAAGAAACTGAAATTCTGTTGTCAGGATATCCTGGCTGACCTGGTGAAAGTCGAAAAGCTAATCGACAATCAGCCCGATGCTGCCGAGAAACTGCTGCGGTCGTTACTGGCACAACACTCAGATAAAGAGGTCCTGGTCACTCAACTGGCTTCTGTCCTGACCCGCAAAGGTCAGTTCGACGAAGCACGGAACCAGCTGGTCGAATTTCTGCGTCATCATCCGGACGAACCACGGGCGCTGTTGGCGCTGGCCGATGTGTGCCTGGCAACACAGGGATTTGACGAGTCTCGCCGTATTATTCACCGCGCGTTCCAGCTGGGGGCCCGACAGTTCCCCGCGGGTGTCGCAATGCTGGCGTCGCAGATTGCGCAGCAAATGGCGCGTGCCGGCTGTGCCATGGCGGTACGTGAACATCTGGCATTATCGGTTCGCATGGCTCCGCCGGAACGGCGCAACCAGTTGCTGATGCAGCTTGCAAACTTCGAGTCTCAACGAACGGTCCCGTACCCTTTTCGTGGCCGCTTTGCTTTGCTGCCGGTCGAACTGGATGACGAACTGCAGCAGGAAGAACATCGGGCACGCAAAGTCAGCCAGATTGGTTGCTGGGAACCGGCCGCCATCCTGTACAGTCGGCTTGTGGAAAAGCAGCCACAGAACGGTGCGTTGTGGCATAATCTTGGACTGTTCCGGGCGTGGGACGGTCGTGTTGAGGAAGCGGCAAAAGCCCTTCACAAGGCAGCCGATTTGATCGACGACTTCGACACTGCTGTGGAGACAGAAGCTCTGGCTCAACTGCTGGATCTTGAAGTGGACGGGGACGCCTACTCAATTGTTCAGGTAAGTGTGTCCGTGGAGTCTGTATCGCAACTGCTGACATCGCTTGACGCCGACGGACGGATGGCACGAATGCCGTCGAATGTAAATAACGAAAACGAAGAGTCGGCGCGGGTTGCGGCCGAGTACGAACTGCTGGCTGAGCCTCTGTCAGATAACGTCGATCCTGAGAATCTGCCTGACGTTCTGGCAGACATCACGGTATATGACGCAGATGAATCCTCTGAATCAGATCCACAGGTGCTGGTCGTTGCTCTTGATGACGATATCAAAGAGGCAACCGCATTATTCCGTAGCCTGGCCGGCGATCTGGCCGGTTCGGATGAAGGTAACGAGCCGACTCCGGTATCGCGATTGCCACAGGTTTGCCGACTGTTTGACTGGAAGACTCACCATGCCGAACACCTTGGCAGCAGCCACTTTCGCAGGATCGACCAGCAGCGACTGGACTCAGCCCTGCAGCAGTGGCTCGAAAAACCATCCAAATCACTGGGTGACGAAAGTCCGCTGGAGGCCGCCAAAGATGCCAATAATCTTGTAAAGGTGGGAGCCAGCGTGATTACGCTGGACGTTGTCTGCAATCGCATGGGATATGATCCGGATCTCACGGACATCCGTTCTCGGCTGGGGATTCCCGTACCATTGAAACTGGAGACAGACAAAGAACAGGCAATCACGTCGCTTCCTCTGCTGCAGTTCGCACGACTGGCAGAACCAGAATTGTCGGACGATCAGGTGGTCGACTTCACAAATCGTGTCACACTTGTTCGGCACCTGCTGCTGATTGAACGAGCCGTTGCTGAATTAATCAGGCGTCCGGCGGCACTGGAACGGTTTACTCCTATGCGTGCCCACATGCTGCGTGCCACGGTCGCTCGTGAGAAAAATGATCTGAGCAGGGCATCGGAATGCTTCGAGGATGCACGCAGTTCAGTGGCTGATAATCAGGATGCGTTTCGCACGAAACTGGAACTGGACATCCGGGAACTCAGCTTTCGGCTGGACAATCCCGCCGATCCGGAACTGCCCGCGCTGCTGACATCCATTCGTGAACGGTACTTCGTCAAGATTCCGGAAATCGAAGAAGTAATCCGGGAAGAACTCGTCAACAGCGGCTGCACTCATCTGCTGGACCAGCTGCAACCTGCTGGTGGCGGTCTGTGGACACCGGATAAGGAAGAGAAGGCAGCATCCTCGGAAAAGCTGTGGGTCCCCGGGCAGGACTGATCCTCCTTTGAAGACAGGTCGGCTCGGGGCTGAACTCTGAGGCGGATGTGCCACGGGACCCGTCAGAACGATTCTCGGCTAGACGGCCAGTTAAAACCAGTGGCGAAGCCGGAGCCACAAGAATGCCATCACCTGAAGACATGAAGTTTCCTGATGACGAAGGCGTCATGCGGCACGCGCTGCAACTGGCCGCGCGGGGGCGCGGCCTGGTGGAACCAAATCCGGCCGTGGGTGCCGTGATTGTTGACGACAGACGGCACGTGATTGCGGCAGGATATCACCGGCAGTTCGGTGGGGCTCACGCCGAAGTCGATGCGATCAGGGCGGCTGGTGAACGATCGCGCGGGGCTCGGCTATTCGTGACGCTGGAACCATGCTGCCATCAGGGAAAGACACCACCCTGCACAGATGCTGTGATCGCTGCGGGATTGCGAGAGGTCGTGATCGGGTGCCAGGATCCGGCACCACAGGTGTCAGGCAAAGGCATCGCAATCCTAAAGGCTGCCGGTATCGCAGTCACGGTTGGTGTCTGCGAAAGCGACGCCCGGGAATTGATCGCACCATTCCGCAGGCTGATGCTGCAAGGCCTGCCATGGGTTCACGCCAAATGGGCCATGACACTGGATGGACGCATTGCAACTCGCACGGGACATTCCATGTGGATCTCAGGCGCAGAATCCCGAGCAGAAGTGCATCGCCTGCGCGGACTGATGGATGCAATCATCACGGGTGCCGGAACGGTGCGAGCTGACGATCCGCGACTGACCGTCCGGCCACCCGGGCCACGAACGCCTTTGCGCGTTGTTATTGATCGAAGCGGTGAGTCAGTCAAGCTGGATGGCCTGCTGGTACAGACGATCGATGAGGCCCCGGTGCTGGTCTGTGTTGAGCATGCCCATGCCAATACTCATCACCTTGAGCGACTGAAGGGCGCGGGCGCCGAAGTTCTTTCAGTAGACGCGGACAGGTCTGTGCCGCAGCAACTGCTGAAAGATCTGGGGCAGCGTCAACTTACCCACGTGCTGCTCGAAGCCGGCGGAGGTCTGCACGGCTCGTTCCATGACGAGAACCTGATTGATGAAGTGCACGTATTCGTCGCCCCGAAAATCGTCGGCGGGGTCAACGCAGTCACGCCCGTTGCCGGCCAGGGCCGCGCAGAAATTCCGGAACTGCCGTCGCTGCGAGACATGACAATTCGACAATTCGGGGACGACGTCCTGATCGAAGGACGAACTCAGACGTCCAGGCTGTTCAGACACTGACTCGGCGGCCTGCATGGCTCATGTTGCAGTGCGGTTCATGCCGTAACGCGATCCACGCCACCACCCGCCGGGGCATCCCGGCTAAAATTCGGCGTGCCCGGGAGTTCTTGGGAACGGTATGACGTCGCGGATGTTGGCCATACCGGTGATCAACTGCACAGCACGCTCCAGACCCAATCCGAACCCGCTGTGCGGGACAGTGCCGAATTTTCGCAGTTCGGTGTACCACCAGTAATCGTCGGGATTCATGCCGCATTCTTCGATCCGCTGCAACAGAATATCCAGTCGTTCCTCGCGCTGACTTCCGCCGATAATTTCCCCGATCCGAGGCACCAGTACATCCATCGCTCGCACTGTTTTTCCGTCGTCATTGCATCGCATGTAAAACGGTTTAATGATGCGAGGATAATCAAACAGGATCACCGGCTGTTTGAAATGCTCTTCCGTCAGAAATCGTTCATGTTCACTTTGCAGATCGTGACCCCATTCGACGGGATAGTCAAACTTGTGCCCGCTGTTCTGCAGCAACTCGACAGCCTCGGTATACGGCAACCGGATAAATTCGTTGTTGCAGATATTGTCCAGTGTCTCAAGAACCGTTTTGTCGATGCGCTGGTTAAAGAAGTCCATGTCTTCCGGGCATTGATCCAGAACGTCGCCGATCATTGTCTTAACAAATGATTCAGCCAGATCCATATTGTCCGTCAGTTCGAAGAACGGCATTTCCGGTTCAACCATCCAGAACTCGGCAAGGTGTCGAGTGGTATTGCTGTTTTCAGCACGAAAGGTCGGCCCGAACGTATAGCAGTCACCCACAGATGTCGCAAATATCTCAGCTTCCAACTGGCCGCTGACAGTCAGAGCTGCAGGCTTGCCGAAGAAGTCCTGTTTCCAGTCGATCTCAGTCTGAATTTTTGCAAGCCTGGCCAGATCGAGCGTGGTGACCTGAAACATTTCACCCGCACCTTCACAGTCGCTGGTGGTGATAACGGGAGTGTTGATGTAAAGAAATCCGCGAGACTGAAAAAAGTTGTGAATTGAGCGGCTGATGCAGTTTCGAACCCGCGCAACTGCACCGAAGCTGTTCGTCCGCGGACGCAGATGAGCAATCTCACGCAGAAACTCAAAGCTGTGTCCTTTCTTCTGCAGAGGAAAGTCGGCCGGATCCGCCTTCCCGATCAGCTGCAGCGATGCAGCGTGAACTTCAATCCGCTGACCTTTGCCGGGAGATTCCTTCACCGTCCCGTCAATCGACACACTCGCGCCGGTCGTCACGCTCTTGATCGTATCTGCGTACTCCGGGATATCGCCATCCACAATCACCTGCAGGTTCTTCATGCAACTGCCGTCGTTCAATTCGATAAACGAAAAACCGTTCTTGGAGTCACGGCGAGTGCGGACCCAGCCCTTTACGGTCACACTTGTTTCGAATTCCGCATCTTTAAGCAACGAAGCAATGCGTGTCAGTTTGATATCTGTCATGTCCGTCTTCGCAGAATGATAACCCTGGCCTGTTTCCAACGTTCAGTCTGCTGACTGAGCGTTCTGTGCAACATATGCTCTATCTGCGATCAGGGGAACAGAGGTCGGGTGCGTCCCGCCATTCCAGGAAAATTGCACATCTGTCCGAATATTGGGTCGATGGTCACGGAATCAACTGATACCTTTCGAAGGCTCGTGTTCCGTATCGATCGTTGCCACATCCTTCTTCCATAGAAAACGAACTGTCATGGCTACTGCTGCAGCCCGTCACATCCTCGTCCCTGATGAAGCCAAATGTCTTGAACTTAAGGCACAGATTGAAGGCGGAACCGATTTCGCGGATACCGCGAAAGAGCACAGCGAATGCCCATCCGGCGCCAAAGGCGGAGATCTGGGAACGTTTTCGAAGGGACAGATGGTTCCTGAATTTGATCAGGTCGTATTCAACGATGAGCTGAACACAGTGCACGGCCCTGTCAAAACGCAGTTTGGTTACCACCTGCTTGAGATTACTGCTCGCAGTGAATAGACACTGACGGTGCCAACGACCTGCTGTTGCTCGAAACCGGCCTGTACTGCAGGGCGACAGCAATCCATTGCCGCACATTCACGCCGGACCAGCATATTCAGACCGGCGACTCACATGAGTCGCCGAAGCGGGGCAGGACACCTAGTGGTCGTGCTCGGCAAACAGGTCGCTTTTCCTGTCGCCTTTTGCGACGACATAGGCCAACAGGTCCAGAATTTCTTCCTTGATCAGCTTGTTCAGTACGCCTTTGGGCATGATGCTGACGTCACTGACTTCACGTTCGTCGATTTCAGACTTTCGAATTGTTCTGGTTTTTTCCGGTGCCGCCGGATTGTCGACAACCTGGACATCTGCATCGGTTTCCTTGACCACCAGGCCAGTCACGACCTTACCCGATGTCAGCACAAACAAATTGGACTGAAACTTCTTATTGATCTTTTTCGACGGATCCAGGATGTGTTCCAGCACATCTGTCGCTGAATACTTCGGATCCAGCTTAGTCAGATCCGGGCCGACGTTGTTGCCTTTTCCGTTCAGCTTATGGCAACCAGTGCAGGCAGCGACTTTGAACAGCTGTTCGCCGACCGCGAAGTTATTTCCACGATGGTGCAGGTGTTCGACATCGCCTGAAAGATCCGCCGGTTTCCACTCGGTATTACGACCGAGATAGCTCAGCAGTTCGTCCTTGATTTCCAGTTCGCTGGCAGCTGCATAACCAGCGGGATCAGCGTTGTACGCGTCAAGATCTGCAACCACGTACATCGCTCCATACATTCTGCGCCAATGGCCTGGATAGGTACAGACATATGAATACACACCAGGCTCAGTCGGCACAGCAAAGAATACAGAATCTGATTCCCCAGGCTGCAGCAGTCTGCCTGCGGCCAGAATGTTGTTCGACTCCGGAATGAAATCACGAGCTTCCGCATCTTTATCACGGCCTGTTGCTTCAGCCAGCTCACCAACTTGCTCCATTGTCCCAGGAAGCACAATGGCAAAGTTGTGAGGCATCTTGTCCGCATTGGAAAGAGCAAACTGAACGGGTCGGCCCGCCTGCACCGCAATGATGTCATTGTCATAGATCATTCGTTCCGGCACGGTACCGATTTCGATCAGAGGCACAACCAATTCGTCCAGGCGCAGATCAAATTGTCCCCGTCCCGCGGCATCCAGTCGTTCTCGCAAAGTACGGCTGATCTCCAGAGCAAGGCGAGCCTGCGGTGAATTGCGTTCGCGAGGTTCTTTGCCGGCCAGAAACGAAAGAACAGCTTCGCCCACAGTTCCCAGTTGATCCTGTGGCCAGGTGTTGCCGGGAATTGTGGCCAGCGCCGCAAACGACGCTGTCACAGACTGACGTTTTTTCAACAAGCCTGCCAGCACTGCGGTCTTGGTAGCGTCGTATCCTGGCAATTGCATCATGGACGCAATGCCGACCTCCTGCAGAGTCTGTTCTGCAGCGGTGACAAGGACAGATGCCGGAATTTCCCGCTTCCGGATTCCCACACCGGACCAGCTGACTTTCAGTCCGTCGCCGCCGCCATTGTCGAAATACGTAACGACAATCGAGTGTGTCCCCGCAGTCAGCAAAACACGCCCGTTCTTCTCAACCATCCCGTGCAACCCGTCGTTATTGATCAACAGACTTCCATCAATATAGAAACGACTGCCGTCATCCGAGGCAATGTAAAAAGTGTATTCTCCGGGCTGATCGATTTTGATGTGTCCGGTGAACCGCAGCGCGAATGCGTCTCGTGTTTTGAGAACGGGCAAATTCATGATAATCGTCGGTGCGACTCCGCTGGCTTGGGGCTTTAGCCTGACCAGTGTTTCGACCGCAACATTCCCAGGATTAGGAGCATAGAAGTCTACCTCCAGCCCCGGCTTTGTCATCACACCTGCACCCGTGTTTCCGGGAAGTGTGGGTACCAGCATCGCGACCTTTTTGAATGCGGAATCTCTGGCAGCCTCTGACGTGATCAGACTGACAGACGACAGAACCTCCTGCAATGATGCCCTGCCGGTACCGGCCGCGGCGAATGCAGGTTCGGCACTTCCATCGGCCGTCATCCAGGACGCCAGTGCGACCCGACGCGCCTCAGCACTGTTGCCGTGAGTGGCCAGACGAACGATGCGACCGCGGACGGAACGCAGCTGATCGGCTGGCTGACCGGAGAGTAATCGCGCAAGACTGTTCAGAACATTGGCGTCTGCTTTTTCGTCAAGGCCTTCAATCAGATTGAACAGCTGTTCAGTTTCGGACGTGCTGCGAAACTTTGCCAGACCCGCCAGCGATTCCGTCAGCGCCTGAACGGGGGCATTTTCGCGAGTCATGATTGCCTGATACACCGCCTCGGTTTTTTCCATCTTCAGCAGCTCATTGACACTGGAGTTAGCCAGCGCAAACGCATTCGCCGCAGGTGATATACGGCGTCCTGACGCCAGTTGTTCACTGATATACGCATTCGCATCGATTGTCCTGAGAGCTTCTTTGATATTGAAATCGAGCTGAATATCGGTGGGATGCAGCGACGCAGAGAAGATGATCTCCGCAGCCTTCGGAACTCCCAGCTCGGCCGCGGCGATCACCGCCTGAGCACGGACTTTGGCACCGGGGTCATTGGCAGGACCAATCAACATCTGGATCGCGTCATCGGTGGCGATAACGCCGCTGTCGGTCCTGCGCCCGCCGGCCTCGACACCCGCCCATTCAGCCACCACTTTAACTGCAGATGCTCGAGCGTCTTCATTGGCGGAACCAAGAACTTTCTTCAGGAGGTCCAGATTGGGAATGCGGTGCCGCTGATGAGTCCACAATGCCTCAGTCAACGGACGGCCGTCTTCCGGATTTGAGGCATCAAACTGCGCGGCCCACTTCGCAACCGCAGCAACCACTTCCTGATTGTCCCGACCCGTCAGTTCAAGCCGCGCTCGATAACGTTCCCCCAGCGTTGAAGAACCAAGATACTGCACGACTTCGGCCACGGGCCTGCCTTTCATTTTCGCAACGGGCATCGTCGGGCGGCCGGTTGCCGTAACTCGATAGACGCGACCGTGCAGTTTGTCGCGACTGGGATCTCGCAGATTGTGCTGCATGTGGCCGATCAGTGGATTCTGCCAGTCCAGAATGTACAGAGCACCGTCGCCCCCGATTTCCATATCACTGGGTCGAAAGTTGCGGTCCGTTGAGTAAACGATGGACTCAACCTCTGAAGCGTGCAAGCTGGCTCCGTCCTCTTCAAACTGGTACTGCATGACACCCTGAAATCCAATCACGTTCTCAATCAGCATGTTGCCGCGAAGAGATTCCGGAAAGTGATCACTGTCAAGAATAAGAGTTGCGGGGACGGGCCGCATTCGCTTGTTGAAGAGTCGCTTCGGCGCACCGCGCCCGGGAAAACCGACGTAGTCACCGGTACCGCTGGTACCGTCATTTACCATCTGCCGTCCCCACTCATCAAAACAGTCACCGTGCGGGTTCGGGGAAATTCTGAATTGGTGGTCGATTTCAAACTTCACCGGATCGAAGCGGAACACACCGCAGGTGCCGCTGTCTGCACGATACGTACGAGTGGGCGTCTCAAAGTTTTCGTAGTGAAAGATTCCCCGAGAAAAATAGAACCGCCCCGCGGGGCCCATTACAAAACCGTTAGCTGTGTGATGCGTATCAGCAGAATCGAGGCCATGAAAGATCCGTTCCCTGATGTCGGCTCTGTCATCACCGTCTGTGTCTTTCAGGAAGAAGATATCGGGGGCCATCGCTACCAGTACTCCGCCGTTCCAGAATTCGAATCCCGTTGGATTGTGCAGACCGTCTGCGAATGTGATGCATCGATCTGCTTTCCCGTCTCCGTTATCGTCCGGAAGAATCAGCAGTTTGTCGTTCATTTCTCCACGTGGATTCCAGTGGGGATAGGTTGGCCACGCCGCCACCCACAGACGACCGTCAGTATCGACCGCACTTTGCACGGGATTGACCAGTTCCGGAAACTGCTCTTCCGACGCGAACAGGCCGATCTCCATGCCGGCGTGCATGGTCATCATTTCAATGGCCTCTGCGCCACCAAGGAATGCGTGCTTTCCTCCTTCCAGTTGTCCCTGCTTGTTACTGACGACCGGAACAGGGTCCGGAAGATTCGAGTCGTCGACTTCGATCGTCTTTCCATTGGCTGCAGCCCAGATCACCCTGTCGCGGTTAGCGGCCATTACGTTCAGCATTTCCAGCTCGCGTTCCTGAACAACAGAATTTGTCTGTCCATCAACAAACTTAAGCCCGGATCGCCCGCCAAAAACACTGTAACCGTCGGTCGCTCGATAGATGTTGTGCCAGATATGATTCTTGGCCAACACGGCCTGCCGCGTTGCTGTCACCTTATGCGGCTGACCGGAACCGCGAGCAACCACTTTCTGCTGAACTCTGGCGACGCCGGCCGGCCGCGACGAAGAAAACAGGTCCTTGACAATATCACGAGCCAGCAGCCGGTTTCCCTTTTCGTTCAGGTGAATTCCGTTGATCGTGTTTGCAGCTCCCTGGCCCTCATAAAGTCTGCTGGTGGCCGCGAACAGGTTTACGAACAGCACGTCCTGTTCATTCGCAATATCCTGCATGGCAGTGGTGTAAATTTTCAGCCGAACATTATTGGCAGTGCCGTCGGGAAGATTCGGGTCCTTCAGGTCTTCATGGGCAATCGGACTGAACAGCACCAACCTGGGAGCAGTCGTGCCGTTATATTTCTGGCTCTGCAGATGAGCAACATAATCAGTCAGTTGCTGACGAAACTGAGGCAGTCCTTCCTCTCCGGCGAACGATTCGTTGTAACCGAAAAACGCAAAGACAACGTCAGCCTTCACCTTAGCCAGCCACTCGTCGGGCGTGCCGAAATTCTGAGATCGCGGTCGCGTCGTGAGCGTGTCTGCACTGAATCCCAGATTGCGAAACACCAGCTCGTGCCGGGAAAAACGACTCTGCAGCATCGTTTCCAGCCAACCGTAGTGCTGCATCCGATCGGCCAGCGTATTCCCCACGACAGCAATGCGATCGCCCTTCCTGAACTCTAACTCTGCCGCCGGCACGACTCTCCCGGAGATCAGAGAAACAAGGACGATTAAACAGGCGATGGTGTAGCGACTGACACTCACAATGCACCTCAGGCATGACATAAAAACAGAGCGGGGCTGCGACAGCGGACGGACTCAGGAATCCGGGTCGGCAGCTTATCGCGCAGCACGACCAATAGCCACGATCAGACTGAAATCGCACGCCCCCGTGCCGGCAGTCCGTAACAGCCGACAATCGTTCGATCGGACTGCCGAAAAAAACCGCAGGCTCGAAATTTCCAAACGCAACAGGATCGTGTGCGCCGTCCGCCACTTTCGGTTGCCGCCCTGCCGCGTTAGGATGCCGGGAAAGACAATGCGCCCCCGACAATGCGCCCCCATAACCCGGCAACCTGGAAGCCCATGTCTGCAAAACTCATCGATGGAAAACTGATTTCGGCCGCTGTCCGTAAGCAGGTAACGGAAGAGACCTCAGCATTTACGGCTGAAACCGGCGTTACTCCGCATCTGGCAGCTGTACTTGTCGGCGACGACCCAGCCAGTCAGGTCTACGTCCGCAACAAAGAACGGGCGTGCCGGAAGTGCGGATTGAAGAGCACACTGTATCGACTGTCAGACAAGACGACTCAGCAGCAGTTAATGGATCTGGTGGCTGAACTGAATGCCGACGAAAGCGTGCACGGGATCCTGGTGCAGCTGCCACTACCGGATCATCTGGATTCAACTCCAGTGCTGGATTCCATTCGGCCCGACAAAGACGTCGACGGCTTTCATCCGGAAAACGTTGGTCTGATGCTGCAGGGACGACCACGCTTTCTGCCGTGCACACCTCACGGTGTCATGAAGATGCTGGCACACGAGAACATCGACACGACCGGTAAACATGCAGTCGTGATCGGTCGCAGCGACATCGTCGGAAAGCCAATGGCCGGATTGCTGGTTCAGAAGGGCTCTGACGCCACAGTCACAATTTGCCACAGTCGCACAACTGATATCGCCGCCGTCATACGGCAGGCAGATATTGTGGTGGCCGCCGTCGGTATTCCGGAATTCGTGACGGGGGACATGATTAAACCAGATGCCGTGGTGATTGACGTGGGCATCAATCGAGTGAACGACAGACTGGTTGGTGACGTCGAATTCTCAGCGGCCGCAGAAAAAGCTTCAGCGATCACGCCGGTACCCGGAGGAGTCGGCCCGATGACCATTGCGATGCTGCTGGGAAATACGCTTAAAGCGGCGAAACAGTCGGTTTAGAGACTGCAGCCAGGTGTGAACAGAACCAGGAGAGCCGGAAACATGACAGGCCATATTTTCTCAGACCGTACCATCCTGATCACCGGAGGCTCCCGTGGAATTGGTCGAGCGGCCAGTCTGCGGCTGGCGGTTGAAGGCGCCCGCGTGGCGGTAAACTATGTTTCGGATGAGACAAAAGCCGAAGAAACGGTGGGGGAAATTACCGCTGCAGGGGGCAGGGCGATCGCCATTCAGGGCAATGTCGCGGTTCCGGCCGAAGCGGCCAGCATTGCAGAAAAAACACGTGCTGCGTTCGGCTCTGTTGATATGCTTGTCCACTCAGCCGGTATCAGCATTGTCGAGCATGCTACAGACGTGACCTGGGAGACCTGGCGCAGGACGATGGATGTTAACCTGGACGGCACCTTCAACATGGTTTACGCCCTGAAGGACGAAATGATCCGGCGCGAATTCGGTCGCATCGTGCTTCTTTCGTCAATCGCCGCCCTGCGCGAGCGTGAGAACCAGGTACATTACTCGGCGTCAAAGGCAGCTGTGATTGCCATGACACGCTGCATGGCTCAGGGCTGGGCGAAACACAACATCCGCATCAATTGCATCTGCCCCGGACTGATCGAAACGGAAATGGCCTACACGCTGGCCCCCGAAGTTCACGAAGCAATCGTCAAAGCCACGCCGATGGGCCGCAAAGGCGAACCGCACGAAATCGCGTCAGTCATTCGTTTCCTGCTGAGCGATGAGTCCAGCTTCATGACCGGCCAGACGGTGGTTGCCAGTGGCGGACGAGTAATGATCCCGGGATAGAACAACTGCACCCCGAATCAGCGTCAGCAATTGACTGAAACCAGGACCGCACGCAAATTCGGAGCCGAATACAAACTAGTCCGCTAACTTTTCGTCGGCCCATGCAGCCAGTGCCTCCTGAACTTCGTTCAGGACACCGTCGCCCGCAGCTCTGGCGTGCTCAAGATTGCCACCGTCGGAAAGATCGGTCTGGCAGAAAAAGTAGAACTTAATTTTTGGTTCAGTACCTGACGGACGTCCGGCAATCTGAACTCGAACAGAACTGTCCGGATCCGACTTGTAGATCAACAGGTCGCCGACAGGTTCAGCAATGGTGCCGAGCGAATCACCGCCGGGAATGCCAGTCCGTTTACCTGCCGCATAGTCGGCCACTTCAACAAATCGGACCGGACCGAATTCGGCCGGCGGATTTTCGCGCAGCGTCTGCATCAGTCCGTCGATCTTTGCCTTGCCAGTGGGACCCGTGCAGTAGATCGATTTTTGCCCTTCCGCATGGTAACCGTGACGGCTGTACAGCGTGTCCAGATGATCAAGCAGTGTCTTCCCCGCAGCCTTCAGTTCAGCTGCCAGTTCAAGGATGAAGAGCGCACCAACAGCACCGTCTTTGTCACGACAGTAACCCCCGGACAGAAAACCAATGGATTCTTCACAGCCGAACACAAAGTGATCGGCACCGTTTTCCTCGATCGTCTGGGCAATCCACTTGAACCCAACCAGCAGCTCATTGAATGTGCGTGCCCCGTATTCAGCGGCAACACACTTCACCAAAGGTGTCGTGACAAGCGTTTCAACAACGTAATCGTCGGCCGAAAGCGTTCCGGCATCTCGGCGTTTGCTCAGAAGGTAGTCGGTGATTAAGGCGCCTGTCTGGTTGCCGGTGATCGCGGTGAAGCCGCCTTCACGGTTTCGGACCATCACGCCAAGTCGGTCCGCATCCGGATCTGAAGCCAGAATCAGGTCTGCGTCATGACTGGTTTCTCTGACCCAGTCGATAACAGGATCGAAAACCTCCAGCAGCTCCGGATTAGGCAGATGATCGGGAACATTCGGAAAGTCACCATCCGGCTTACGGTGATCTTCAAAGATGTCCACTTTATCAAACCCGACATGCTGAAGAATTCTGTAGATCGAAGTTTCACCGACACCGTGCAGTGGTGTGAAGACCGCCGAAATATCGCGACTGCTGCTCCGGCAGAGTGCGGCCACTTCGTCAACATACTGAGAATCCAGGGTTGCTCCGATCACTTCTATGCCGCCGGTGGCGATCGCGTCTGAGTAATCAATCGAAGGAATCAGGTCTGCATTCTCGACCTGAGCAATGATGCCCTTGTCGTGCGGTGGAATCACCTGACCACCGTTGGACCAGTAAGCCTTGAAGCCGTTATCCGCCGGCGGGTTGTGCGACGCCGATATCATCACACCGATGTGACAACCCAGCTTGCGAACAGCGAAGGACAGCGCCGGAGTGGCTCGATGACTTTCGAACAAATAGACCTTGAGACCATGAGCGACAAACGTCGTGGCTGTCAGTCTGGCAAAGTGCATCGACTTGTTGCGAGTATCACACGTGACCACGGCAGACCCGCCTTCGGTAACGCCGGACTCACGCAAATAACAGGCAAGACCGTGAGCAGATTCGGCTATGGTGCGATCGTTGATGCTGGCTGGCCCGAGTTCCCCCATCGGGCCACGACGCCCACCAGTGCCAAATGGAATCGCCGTCCAGAACAATTCGTCCAGCCGGCTCCATTCTTCAGAATTAATCATCTCCACAATTCGGGCGTGGTAGGGCCGCATGCAGTCCTTGCTGAGCCAAACCTTGATATTCTGCACGGTTGCCGTGGTGAGGTTTCCCCCGGCATTTGCCTGTTCGATCCTTGAAACGGTTTCTGACGGCATCGATGTCAGTCTTTCTGAGCGGCGTCGACACCGCAGGACAGTGAAAACTGTGTAAAAACGTGGTTTCCCGGAAGTCTACCGTTTGACTTCCGGCCTGTCATGGCCGCATAATTTAGGGCTAGTGGATGCATTGGGCGGATTTCAATGTGCCACAATTCACCTTTCTGCAGTTCTCTCCCCGAATCCAGTCACTCACTCGCATCCGCGAGATCTCGTCTTTCACAGTTCTGTTTTCTCTTTTGCTTTTGTCTTCCCGCTCGTCAAGTTCCGCTGATCACGTCAGGCCACCAGTCGTTGGTATCCTGGGCGGTATCGGTTCGGGCAAATCATCGGTTGTCCAAAGTATTACCGGTCTCAATCTGCTGATTGTTGACGCAGACAGGATCGGCCATGAATTGTTGCTCAATTCAGATATTAAGACTCAGATTCGAACCGCCTTCAGTGCAGCGGTCTTTGATGATACGGGTGCCGTTGATCGTTCCAAACTTGCCAAAATCGTGTTTGGAACGTCAGCAGAACAGAATGAAGCTCGGAGACAACTTGATCAGATACTTCACCCTGCAATTCGTCGGGAGATTCAAACGCAAATCAGGACTGTGTCCACGGATGTTGATGCAGTGATACTTGACGCGGCCCTGCTGCTGGAGACAGGATGGGACGCTGAATGCCATTGGCTGATTCTTGTTGATACACCCGAGGAAATTCGTGAACACCGGGTCGTCCTGAACCGTAACTGGTCTCCTGAAGAATTCGCCCGGCGCGAAGCGACTCAGTGGACGATTGAGGCCAAACGTAGCCGGGCTGACTACATCGTCGATAATTCCGGATCAATGGAAGATGCCGCAGCGAGCATGAGCCAGATTTTCACGTCACTCTTGTCGGCGGACTCCGACGGCAATTTCAGTTAGAAAAACAACGGCCTCCCGCCGCACAACACATCAAATCTTGTCTTTGCCGTTCCGGCACCCATTCAATCCCGTCTTCAGCACTTCAATCCAGCCTTTTCAGGAGGCTCGTTGCATTCATGACTTCTTCACCATCCGGCGACAGGCCCCCGGCAGCCAGTCAGTCTCGCCACTCCGACACAGTGCGTTTATCAAACGCGGGTGGCGACCCCCCCAATACTGCATCGACGGCATTCGCGCCGTCAAAAGTCGCTGATTTCAACATCGCCGACCTGCAGCGAATGCCCATGACGGAATTGCTGGAGATCGCAGAACGCGAAAAACTCACAGAATTCAACGGCTTGAAGAAGCAGGACCTGATCTTCAGGATTCTGAAAGAACGGACTCGCATGAGCGGGCTGATGTTCGGCGAAGGCACGCTGGAAATCCTGCCGGACGGTTTCGGATTTCTCCGCAGTCCCGATTATCACTATCTGCCGTGCCCGGACGATATCTATGTGAGTCCCAGTCAGATTCGCCGTTTTGGCCTGCGTACCGGAGCGACAGTCGCGGGCCAGATTCGCCCGCCTAAAGAGAACGAGCGTTACTTTGCACTGCTGCGAGTCGAGGCCATCAATGGTCAGGACCCGAATCTGCTGACGGCAAAGGTGTTCTTTGACGACCTGACACCACTACACCCGAAGCAGCGGCTGCGACTGGCCGACAGCGCACCTCATCTCAGCACACGCGTAGTCGACCTGATTGCCCCGATCGGCCTGGGACAGCGTGGCCTGATCGTCTCACCACCGCGCGCCGGTAAAACAATTCTGCTGCAGCAGATGGCGGACGCGGTGCGGCAGAATCATCCGGATTCGTACGTGATTGTGCTGCTGATTGACGAGCGTCCGGAAGAAGTCACGGACATGGAACGAAAGCTGAAGAGCGACAATTGTGAAGTCGTCAGCAGTACGTTCGACGAACCTTCGGCGCGACACATCCAGGTCTCCGAAATGGTGATCGAAAAGGCCAAGAGAATGGTCGAGTACGGTCACGACGTAATCATCTTTCTTGATTCCATCACTCGACTGGCACGTGCATGGAATACCGAAATACCGAATTCGGGCAAGATCCTTTCCGGGGGTGTCGATGCGAATGCTCTGCAGAATCCCAAACGCTTCTTCGGTGCCGCTCGATGTGTCGAGGAAGGTGGCAGCCTGACCATCATTGCGACGGCTCTTGTCGATACCGGCAGCCGAATGGATGAAGTCATATTCGAAGAATTCAAAGGAACAGGCAACACGGAACTTCATCTTGACCGGCGTATGGTCGAAAAACGAATCTGGCCGGCGATCGACGTCAATCGGTCGGGAACACGTCGCGAAGAGTTACTAATGACCGAAGATGAATTGAAACTCGTGTGGGTACTGCGTCGCGCTTTGAATGATATGAACCCCGTGGAAGCCATAGAGCTGCTGGTCAACCGAATGCAACGGACGAAATCCAATGAAGAATTCCTGATCAGCATGAACCTGAACTGAATAGAAATCACATGCTCACAAAGATTCAAGGTGAACTTACCTGCCCGGACGTCAGCATCGCCATAGTGGTGTCTCGTTTCAACGACCTGATCACAAGTCGACTTGTCGATGGTGCAGCAGACACAGTTACGCGGCATGGTGGAAACGCCGACAGAATCGACGTCGTTTCTGTGCCGGGCTCATTTGAAATTCCACTGGCGGCACAGAAGCTGGCTGCAAGCGGCAAGTACTCGGCTGTCATTTGTCTGGGTGCCGTCATTCAGGGGGCCACCACACATCATGAATATATCAACAGTCAGGTTGCAGCCGGGATCATGAGCGTGTCACGCGACACAGGCGTTCCTGTGACCTTTGGCGTGATTACGTGTGAGTCAATGGATCAGGCTCTTGACCGTGCCGGCGGCAAGGTCGGCAATAAAGGAGCTGAAGCTGCTCTGGCAGCTATTGAAATGATCAATCTGTTAAAGAAGCTTTAGTCCATGCCCCGCCGATCTGATGCCCGCAAATGTGTTCTGCAGATGCTGTATCTGCTGGACCAGAACACCGATGCCGATCTGCAGACCATTCGAGCCACCGTCGAACAGAATCTGGAAAACGAAGAACTGGTCGAATTTGCCTGGCGGCTGATCACCGGCGTGCGCGCAAGCCAGGATGAACTGGATCAGCAAATCACGAGTGTCGCGCAAAACTGGCGAGTCGATCGCATGGCGGCCACTGATCGTAACGCGATTCGTGCAGGACTGTTCGAAATGCAGCAGGTGGGAACACCGGCAGCAATCGTCCTGAACGAAACCATTGAGCTGGCTCGGTCCTTCGGGACCGAGCATTCAGCGTCGTTCGTAAACGGGATTCTGGATAAACTCAAGCCTGAGCAGTTGTCTGACGCCCCGGCGGGCGAAGAAACGCAGGCATAGCGTGTCACCAGGCGGTCCCACTACGCTGTCGCATTTGTCACCCGCATCTTTGTAGTCAGATTCGCTTTTGAGTAGCATGGTGAAGGTCGACTTGATGATCATTCACTCAGGCTGATGAGACATGTCTCGAATATTCGTTGTGCTGCTGTTCCTGACTGTTCTGTTTGACGCTGGCTTCTGCTGTGCGTCTGCGGAACAAGCTGATTTCGACCGGGACATTCGTCCAATCCTGACCAATCACTGTGCCGGATGTCACGGGGGCGTCAAAAAGAACGGTGGCTTCAGCGTCATCAGCAGGAAACTTCTGCTGGCGAAGGCCGATTCGGGAACCGTGGCGGTTGTGCCAGGCGACGCGGCTGGCAGTGATCTGTTCAGACGTGTCATTTCGAAAGACCTCGATTTCCGCATGCCGCCTGAAGGTCACGACGCGCTGAGTCCTGCCGAAATATCTCTGTTGAAAAAATGGATCGATGAAGGCGCGGAATGGCCGTCGCACTGGTCTTATGAAGCTGTGCCTCCCCTGGGCAGTGTCGACTCATTCAAGGGACAACATCCGATTGACTGGTTTGTCAACAGAAAACTGAAGCAGCACAATATCAAACCGTCACCACCCGCAGATGCGGTGACACTTGTTCGTCGATTGTCGCTGGACCTGACCGGTTTACTGCCGAATCCAGAGGCTGTCAGTCATCTGAGCTCATCAAGTACTCCGTTCCCGGTGGGTTCGCCCGCCCTCACAACCATCGTCGACAGCTACCTTGCTGTACCGCACTTCGGCGAGCGCTGGGCACGTCACTGGCTCGATGAAGCTCGATTCGCCGATTCTGAAGGTTACGAAAAAGACTCAGTCAAAAGTGACGCATGGCAGTTTCGCGATTGGGTTATCAGGGCCATTAATGAAGACATGCCGTTTGATGACTTCACTCGAAAACAGCTGGCCGGCGATCTACTGCCCGATTACTCGCACGATGATCTGATCGCCACCAAGTTTCATCTGCAGACTCAGTTCAATCTGGAAGGCGGCGTGGACTCAGAAGAAGACCGCACAAAACGTGTGATTGACCGTGTGGGAACACTGGGGTCGGTATGGATGGGATCGTCTATCGGCTGCTGCCAGTGCCATGACCATCCATATGATTCGTTCCGCCAGAAAGACTTCTATCGCCTGTATGCGTTCTTCAACAATACGGATTTCGCCGCCGACTTCCTGGACAATGAACCCAAAGATGCCGACAGACTGCGAAAAGAACGCGATGGAAAAATGAAGGAACTGACGGACCTGCTGAAGAAACAGGTGGTCGACAAGAACTACAGTGACACGACCCAAAGTAAGCTCAGTCAGTTGCGATCCTGGGACAGCAGCAAGGGCTTCACGCGGCACATGACAGAAAGACGGTACGACAGGCGGCCGACCTACATCCTTACTCGCGGCAATTTTCAACGACCGATGATTGATCAGGGTATCGTTACCGCCGACATCCCCGATGCATTCGGCAGTATCAGGCATAGTGATGCGGCTCTGACACGTCTTGATCTGGCCAACTGGCTTGTCAGTCCACAGAACCCGGTCACCGCTCGAGTTACCGTCAACAAAATCTGGATGCACTTATTCGGTCAACCGCTTGCTGACCAACCCCAGGAATTCGGTTCGCGGGGATCGGCACCCTCTCACCCGGAGCTGCTTGATTATCTGGCTCGCTGGTTTATGGATGAAGCCCGCTGGAGTCGAAAGAAGCTGATTCGATTAATCGTAACGTCGCAGACTTATCAGCAGTCGTCAGCGACACGTGCTGATTTGACGGATACAGATCCCGACAATCGTTTGATCGCACGCCAGAACCGATTCCGCGTCGAAGCTGAGATTGTTCGCGACATCAGTCTGCAGGCAGCAGAGCTGTTAAGTACCACCGTTGGCGGAAAGAGCGTTTTTCCGCCGCTGCCGAAAATCGTCGCTCAGCAGACATACGCCGGCAGCAATAAATACAAGGCCTCAACCGGCGAAGATCGATTCCGGCGAGGGCTGTATACGTTTTTTCGTCGTACGGCAATCGATCCGAACCTGAGTACCTTTGACTGTCCCGACAGCAGCCTGACCAGAGCACAGCGCGATCGCTCCAACAATCCATTACAGGCACTGGCAACGATGCACAACGAAGTATTTCACGAAGCTGCACAGGCATTTGCAGTGCGGCTGTTGCGGGCCGCTTCCCCAGACAGGGATGAGGATCGCATTGCCAGAGCTGTTCAGATCACCACCGGACGCATGCCGAGTCCGTCAGAATTGGCAACCATTCAGAAGTTGCTGATATCCTCCCGTGAGTACTTTTCCAATGATGCGGAAGGAGCCACGGCTCTGGTTGGACCACATGCCGCGAAAGACGTTGCGGTGGCGGAAAACGCCGCGTGGGTCGCTGTCACTCGTGTCATTCTTAATCTGGATGAATTTCTCACGCGAAGTTAACACCCATTTTTTTCACGCGGCCGTACTTCCGCACACTCCTGTCTCAAAAAGCCATCACGAGGATCAGCCCAATCGCCAGTCAGGAATCGTCAGCACCATCGCCCGGATCTTCACGAAGGATGAAAGCGTATCTGTGGCTGGCTTCATTCAGCGCAATTGCTGTGGTCACAGTGAATCTGTCTCTAATGTCGTCGCAACTGCGACAAATCTCCCGGGGCAGTCAGCAGCAGGCATTCTGGGCACTGACCCGTCCGGGCAGCACACCGGAGGCCAGAACAGATTACTTTCTTCGTCTGGCGGCGAGCGGAAACTCTGAGTGGAGGAGCGCCATTCTGAAGAAGCTGACTCTGGCCGACGCAGACCTGTCCGGCACGAACCTTGAGTCAGCCAGTTTCGTATCGTGTGACTTCACCAGCGCAGACCTGTCTACCGGTGCCATGAACAGAACGGGGTTTGATCTCTGTGATCTGAGCGGTGCAGATCTGTCCGAATCAAATCTGCGAAACTCATCCTTCTTCAAAGCCACGCTGGTGGAAACTGATTTTCGGAACGCTGATTTGCTGTCCGCTACTCTGGAACAGGCGAACGCTCGAAATGCCAACTTCGTAGCGGCCAGAATGGGGGACATCTTCCTGGCTATGACCGACCTGACGGAAGCCGACCTCACCGGTGCCGACCTGAGCGGTGGCAATCTGGAAGCCGCCGTGCTGAAGTCATCAGACCTTGCACTGGCTAACTTCTACGACACTCACCTGGAAGACACAGATTTTACCGACAGCAACTGGTGGCGTGCACGCGGATTCAGTTCTCAACAGCTCGATGAGATGATCCTGCTGTTTGCCCCAACTCCCGAAGCGTCTGAATCCCGTCAACGTGACTTTGAAATCTGGTTAAGCCGCCGTCTTGACGAGTCACCGGGGTCGGACACCGGTGACTCGGAATAGATCTGGTGACGTAAACCGTCCGACCTGCGGAAATTTCTGTTCTTCCCACCGGGGCACATCACTGGAGCGTGAGGTCACCCAAAGGACAGGCTCGGTCAGTCACCCAGCAGGTAAGAACGCAGCTGCAGCATGATCTGCTCACAACGAAGTTCGAGGATCGCGTCGCTGCGTACTCGCCCCATCGGCTTCATCGTCACTGCGATGTGACGGTTGGTTCTGGACTCACCGGTCTTCATATCTGTCTCGCGTGTTGTCTCAAATCTCACGTCAATTTCAACAGATTGCCGTGCGGGTGTACTGCCCCAGCGTTTTGTGAATCCCACTGAACCGGACTGCATCTTCAGGTGCCCGTGTTCCTGCAGCGTCACTTTGACATCGGACGCGGCAATATAAGCGTTGAGCTTCATGGCCGTCAGTTCGAGTGATGTTGACATCCGGATCTCGTCGACAAACTGCCGAACGCCGTCCACGGTGGTTATCTTTGATTCCTGTTCCGCGTTCAGAATTTCCCGTTCCAGTTCTTCCTGGGATTCCTTGTCCTGATCTTCCCAGCAGGTACGGTTACGGCCTGTTTCCTTGGCCCGATAGAGACAGCTGTCGGCGCGTTCCAACAGCGTCTGAACACTGTCGCCCAGGCGAGCGACAGACACGCCAAAGGAAGATGTGATACTCAGGCTGCTGATACCACCGACGGAACTCTTGAAAATCGCGTCACGCAGTCGCTCAGCGCGACGAACACCTGCTTTCAAATCTGTATCGGGGCACAACACGACAAATTCTTCGCCACCGTAACGGGCAATGATCTCCCCGGAATAAGTTTCATGCTGCAGCAGTCGCGTCAGATCAACCAGCACCTGGTCCCCGGCCTTGTGGCCGTAGGTATCGTTGACATTTTTGAACTTATCAACATCCAGAAAAATGGTACTAAGCGAACGCGCACCTTCATGATTGTGAAAATCATCCAGCAGATGCCGCAACTGTGTTTCCAGCTGCCCCCGATTGGCGACGCCAGTCAGCGCATCGCGTGTAGCCGCAAGCTTCAGCTCCACATATTCGCGGGTTTCGCGTCGCACCCCGCCTTTGCAGCGGAACAACTGAACCAGGCCGGTAACCTTATTCGGTCCGTCTGTGATCGGCAGAGTATAGACATCGACGCTGATCTGCCTGTTCTCATCGGCGTCACAGACACGACTGGTAAACTGAGGCCGCCCGTTCCTCAGAACCTGGGGAACAATCTCCTCAGACGGCTCAAGATCTTTATTCGCCGTCTGTGTAATCGGCGACAGCCGAATATCTGACGGCTGCCATGCTCGACCGGCGACGTCCTCTAGGTTTTTGCCGGAAAGTTCTTCCATCCCTTCAGACCAGATGCAGTAATTGCCACTCGCATCCAACAGAAAATAGCCATCGTAGAGCGTTTGAAACTGATACAGCACGTGAAGAATCTGAGTCAGCACGACGACTTCCATACGTTCGTCGTCCTCAATCCGGATCGGCTGATCAGGACAGCCGAAGGGATCACCCAGCGCAAACAGAACATCACCGTCGCTCTGATACCACCGATTCAGTGTACGAATGACATTGCCGTCATACCGACTTCCCGACTGCTCATTCAGAATCTTGATGACTTCTTCGTGCGTCATACCACGACGGTACGACTTCGGCGAGCTGAGCGAATCGTACGCATCAGCAACCGCCAGAATGCGCGGACCCAGGGGCAGTTCCTGTGAAACACCGCTGCCCTTCGATTCGACACCGGCCCCGTCGAAGTTGTTATGCAACAGCGTCAGCGTCGTGACCAGATTGTGATCGACATGCAGTGCCTGCATCAGGTTAATAGCAGCATGGTGATACAACGTAACAAAATCGTATTCTTCGCTGCTCAGCTTCCCCGGCTTCTTCAGGATATGTTCGGGCACACCGATCTTGCCCAGATCATGCACCAGAGCTGCAAGCTCAAGCTCGGCACGTTGCGTATCCTCCCAACCCATAAGTTCAGACAGACCGCGTGCAATTGCTGAGATTCGCTGTCCATGAAGAATAATTGCAGGATCGCGAACCTTCATGGCTCGCAACAGCATCGTAATTACGCCGCGAGGAATCGGCGGTCGGTTGCTGCTGGACGCCAATTCGCTTCGAGCGTGTTCGCACAACGCAAGCAGACGGTTCAGCACGGCGCAGGTGTCCGTCGGGACAGCCGGCGTGAGCTGACAATACATTGTGGAAATCTGTTGGCCAACAGTGGCTTGAGACACGAACATCAGAACTGCTTGAGAAGATCAGACCACGAACACCTGGTAACAGGCGAAATGTGGACTTAGGTGTACTTAGGGAAACCTACGTTTCAAGTCTAGTTCATTTACAGCGATCCGTGCCGGTTCACTGCCTGAAATTTCAGTTCGGAAATCCAACACATACAGACCAATCCGTACAATCGCACCAGAATAATCCACATGACCGCCGTGATTCCGCGGGTCCGATACAGCCGGCCAGGCGGAACAGCAAATTGCCAAACCTGGCAGAGCATTTACTGCCCCGGTAGACCGCGCCCAAGTCCCTGTTTCGGGCGGCTGCAGACACCCGGTTGAAAACGACAGGTGCGGCGACTTTCCCGACCGTATTGGATGAGTTCGTATGAGTCGTTAGCATGTGATGTGCAGTCCGATACGGTCTGCACATCAGACGTTCAGGTCCCGACCAGGTTACTCAATGCCCACAGCCAGTCCTACCGACCTTTTCGTCGTTGCAGTCTATCTCGCGGCCGTAACTCTTCTGGGCTGCGTGATGTCACGGAAGACGCATACAGCCACCGAATTCATTTCCGCCGGAGGTTGGCTGCCGGGATGGGTCATCGGCTTATCCATAATCGGCACCTTTGTCAGCAGTATCAGCTTTATTGCTAACCCAGGAAAGTCATTCTCGGGTAACTGGAACCCTTTCGTCTTCGCGCTGTCGCTGCCGTACGCCGCATTGATTGCGACTGTCTATTTTGTTCCGTTCTTTCGGAATTGCGGCAGCCTGTCCGCCTACGAACACCTTGAACAGCGCTTTGGGTCATGGGCCCGATTGTACTCGGCGACGTTCAATATCCTGTATCACATCGGTCGTATCGGAACAATCCTGTTCGGCGTTTCACTGGCGGTCGCAGCGTTGATCGATGTTCCGATATGGCTGCTAATTATTGGTCTGGGAGTACTGGTCATCGGGTACACCCTGATGGGTGGAATCGAAGCGGTCATCTGGACGGACGTCGTACAGAGCATCATCCTGATCGGCGGCATGCTGGTGTGCGTGGTCCTGCTGCTGATGAACGTTCCCGGCGGTTTTTTCGGAATCATCGAAGGTGCCCGGACACCTGTCGAAAACAAACTGTCGCTGGGCAGCCTTGATTTTGATTTTTCGACGTCAACATTCTGGATGACGCTGGTCTTCGGGTTGTTCATCAACTTACAGAATTTCGCCGCCGACCAGACCTTCGTGCAGCGGTACTTCGCGGCTCGGTCTGTACAGGATGCGCGGCGCAGCGTGTGGCTGGGAGCCCTGGCCTTTCTACCGATTTCCGCCGTGCTGTTTTTCATCGGCACCGGCCTGTTCGTATTTTACAGCACCGTCGGCAACCTGCCGGAAGGAACGTCCGCTGATAAAGTGCTGCCTCATTTCATTATGTCTGAACTGCCTACGGGAATTGCCGGACTGTTGATCGCCGCGATTCTTGCTGCTGCCATGAGTACGGTGGATTCCTCGCTGAACAGTTCGGCCACGTTGTTGTTGTGCGACGTCAGGAACCGCTTCTTCGTCACAGGTACAGACCTGTCCGCTGATGCCGCGACACGTGCGTCCAACGCAGAACTCCGATTTCTCCGAATCATGACTGTTGTACTGGGCGTCGCGGGCATCGCCGTTGCCCTCGCGATGATGGACATTAAATCGATGCTGGATGTCTGGTGGAAGATCTCGGGAGTGCTTAGTGGCGGAACCCTTGGGCTGATTCTGCTGGCTCGATTTACCAATGCAACCGGGGCATTCGGCTCCGGTCTGGGAGTCATTGTCGGCGTCACTTCCATTTGCGCCATTGTACTGGCGGACATGACGAATCCTCCCGACTGGATGACGCCGCTGTGCGATGCAACACGCCCCATTCTGGATTATCTTCACCCGAATATGGCCATCGTCGTGGCGACACTGCTGGTGGTCGTCGTGGGAGCGGCCCTTTCGTCGAAAGACAAATCTGTGCATGGACATTAGGCTGAACGCGACATTGATCGGCTGGCTTCGCACCTCCATTTCAGGAACACAACGTTGATTCCCGCACAGATTATCGCCAGCAAACGCGATGGAGCAGAACTGTCCGATGAGGAGATTGCGTTCTTTATCGCTGGTTTCACGGATGAAAACATTCCGGATTATCAAATGTCCGCGCTGGCGATGGCCATTTATCTGAACGGAATGACCGAACGTGAAACCGCAGCACTGACGCAGCAGATGCTCGAGTCCGGTACGACGCTGCAGTGGCCGTATGATGACTATCTTCGAGTCGACAAGCATTCGACGGGCGGCGTCGGTGACAAGACGTCAATCCCGCTGGCGCCGCTGCTGTCGTGCTTGGGGTTTCAGGTGCCAATGCTGTCCGGCCGAGGCCTGGGTCCGACGGGGGGTACCCTGGACAAACTGGAGTCCATCCCCGGATTTCGCGCAGACCTGTCGCTGGACGAGATTCACCGACTGACTCAGGATGTCGGCTGTGTCATCACCGGGGCATCGAAGGAACTGGCTCCGGCAGATCAGAAGCTGTATGCCCTTCGCGATGTTACGGCTACCGTCCCGTCGATCCCTCTGATCACCGCCAGCATCATGAGCAAGAAACTGGCTGAAACGCTGGACGCGCTTGTGCTGGATGTGAAGTTCGGTTCCGGTGCTTTCATGAAAACACGACAGCAGGCGACCCTGCTGGCCCGTTCGCTGGTCCGAACCGGCAACTGTATGGGCGTCACGACCACAGCCTTATTAACTGATATGAATCAGCCGCTGGGAAGAATG
>Ga0315316_10000084_pt1 | contig 46378 bp, 58 predicted proteins | sample M160m3416metaG_FD_203702 | JGI IMG/M metagenome (GOLD analysis project Ga0315316, IMG submission 203702) | Ammonia-oxidizing marine archaeal communities from Monterey Bay, California, United States - M1 60m 3416 | ecosystem: Environmental > Aquatic > Marine > Intertidal zone | place: USA... | reverse complement strand
GCACTACATCTAATACCATTGTAGCAAAGCCCTTCAAACTTAAAAACCCATCTTTTAATCTTTCCCAAATTAACTTTAATGTCCCTCCTATTACTACGGTTATGGCAGTTCCTATTGCCGTTAAAGCAAGTAATACTACACCACCAAAAACCTGTAATAATCCCCATAATAATAAAATTATATCTCCATTTTCTAAAGCATATTTAATATCCGCAATACCATTAGAAATAATTCCCATAGTATATGCTATAATAGTCATAGCGACTTCAAATATTTCTCCTAACCACTCCATAGTTGTCGCGAATGGTTCTTTGAAACCTTCAAATACATTTTTTAATAATACTAAACCTACTAATATTGCCGCTAAACCTAACATGAACTTAGCAAAAAACACCAATCCTGTTTTTATAAACTTACCAAAATTAAGCCATGTTTGTATTTTAAATACTTTTTTAATTTGACCCACATATTCACTCGCAATTAATTGTTTTTGCAATAATTTAACTCTAATATTATCAAACCTACTACCTGTTGTTCCGATAGAACTACCTGCCGCTTGTCTTTCTCTTAATTCATCTTGTAGTCGTCTTTTTCTGTTTGTTCTTTTGTCAATTGCTTTTTGTTCTGTTGTTGTTTGTTGATGTAATTCCCTAAAAATTTCTTTTACTGCCTGTATCATTTCTATTTCATCTTCAATAGTTTGAATACCATCCTTACCAAAAAGAGAAAATTCTGTTCCCTTAAACTCTGAAAGGTTTTCTTCTAGTAAAAATATTAAATTCGATATATTATCTACATCTTTTAGTGCATCTTTATCAAATATTCCTTTAATTGGTTCTAATCTTTGCGAGGCTTCCATTGCTTCTGTTGCACCTTTTACCGCAAGTTGAAGTTGTTTCATTGATGGCACAGTTTTTTTTGTTATCTCGTTAGCCACATGAATAATTCCTCTTAATGTATTTTGTAACTCCCAAAATGCACCTGTTCCTGAAGTAAATCTACTTAGTATAGTCCAGTATGAACTATATCTTAGTTTCTTTGTTACGTCATAAAGTTTAGTTGTATCAGAAGTTATTTTTCTTGTTGCATCTGCAAAACTCAACATATCTTTGGTAGCATTATCAACCATATTATCACTTCTTATTCATTTTATCCATTTCTTCTGACTCTATCTTTTTAAATTCACCATGAACTTCTAGCATTTGTTTTATGAGAATAGCGGGGGTATTGTAAGCCTCTAAAGGACTAGTTCCGAAAGTGGTTGAATATGTATATATCATTATCCGTGATGCAATATGCGGCGGCACATTACCGCCTTTTAATGCTCTACGAACTAACTTTCGTTTCCCGTATCATCCCCCATCATATCGGTGAAAGGATTAGGGAGAATTTCTTTAAGTTGTGCGCCAACATAAGGGCTAAGTCGTAGTAAATCAACAGACGTTAAAACGGGGTCTGTTTTTTCAACAAAGTTTTCAACCATAAATCTATACATTTTATTCAAATCTAAATCAAAAGATTTAGACTGCGAATCAATGTTCATTACACTTGACAACGCTTGTTCTACCTGTAACCAAGTTGGTTCTTTAATCCAAACTTGTAGGTATTCATCACTATCAGGGGCTACCCTTATGTGATGGCATTCTGTATTTACTGCGGCAAATAGCCGACTCTTATCTGTTATTGCTTTCTTTTCTTCTACCATGTTTTTCCACCTAACTATATACTAACAAACAAACGATGTTAGTGGAATGTGATATTGAACTATTATCTAATTTAATAGTCCTCCGTATTAATGCATTAAAGCCCATTTACCTTTATATTGTGCATTTGATAATGTTCTTGCTGACGCTGTAAAGGATGCTTCTATCGCACCTTTATCTTCGGGGAAAGGAATATCAACATTAGTTATTATAAAATCTGTTAATTTTAATTTAATAAACTCACCCGTTGCAGTATCCTTTGTAAAGTTTATTTCTATATCTCCACTAGATTCTGTGCTTCCTCTTAATTCATCCCACAATTTAGTATCTGTAATTAATACTGACATTTGAATTTCATATGTTCTTTGTGCAGGTATATGTTCATTCATAACTTGCCTACTTGTATTTCCGATAAATCTCTGAGGGGTAATATTATTATTAATTGTAATAGAACCGGATTTTACTCTTGCATAAGTTTCACTAAATACTTTTAACGAACCATCAGAAAACATAAATGGGTAATTATCAGAAGCAGTAGCACTAAAATTTTGTAAATCACTAGGATTTAATTTTCCATTATGGGGAATGTAATCGTTGGAATTATCAGTAACAACATCGTATGCTCTCCTAGTAACTAAAGACAAATTAGTTTTCAGTTCTTCACCTTCTGTAAAGTTAAGAGACAAGGTATTAACTTGACACCCCGTAAATATTCGAGAATACATATTCTCATGTGGGGTCAAATTATCAACGGCTGTGCTTGCAGACACCCCCGCTTTTCTATATGATACATCTAACCCGAAAGAAGGTAGTGAAGCCCCGTTCGATTCATCGAAAGTATAGGTTAAAATATCAGAACTAGCAATTTCATCATAAGTAGTTAAATTACTAAAAGTACCATCGGTAGTATCATTTGTAGTTAAAGGTGGATATTCAATACCGCCCGCTATAACTCTTGAAATTCCAACCCCTCCACTTTTGTAAATGAATTTGTTTGTTGTATTTACATCCCAATCATCAGAAGAACCATTACTGTTCGATAATGAAGATACTTTTCCTAAAGCATAATACAACCAAGAACCATTATTCATTGATAGGTCTAAAGAACCTCCACTAACGGTTTCTGCTCCTTTGTATTGTAAAGCAAGATTTCTTGTATTGCCTCCCATTAATGGTAATTGTGTAGTTTGAACATCCACACTAGGCGGAGTAAAACTATTAACTAACCCTAACCAATTATCAGAAAGTAATTTTTCATTAGTAGTTGAAGGAGCAATAACAGGCGCACCGAATGCTAATAATTTAACATCCACATTTTCAGCCCCCGCACTTGTCATTACCGAAACATCAGAATCAAAAGTAAAACTACTTGCAGTATTAGAAGTAACTGTAACATAAAAAACAGTATCAGTAGTTTCATTAATTACTTTTGCTCTGCAACCAACATATAGGTCTTTTAAAAATTTATATTTTGCTTGTTCCGAACTGTCTAATACTACAATGTTTAGATTAGTATTCCCACTAGCCCAAGTTACATTCATACTATCAAAAAACATATCCATTTCAGGCACTAACGTAGCCATTGTCCCTGCGCCTACAAATACTTCATTACTTACCATTTTTAATCACCCTATGTATTCCGTCCAATCCGTTTCATTTCAACTGATAACTTATACCCTAATAGTCTTTTACCTCTATCATTAGCCTCGCTTCTACTTGTTAACTTTAGTAACTCAGCACTTTCCTCTATTGTTCCCGAAGTTCCCCCACCAACATAAACAGTTGGACGTAGAGAGTTATGTTCTAAAATGTATCGTGTAATTCTATACAATGCTTGCAATCTATCCCTAGAATAAGTAGCATTTGGAAAATCTCGTCTATGCAAAACTCTTATGTGTAAAGTAAAATTAAATGTTTCATTTCTAACAGCATAGTCTATTGTAGGATAACTTGTTGTAGCACTATCTTCAAAAACAATAACTACCTCTTGAGAATCAACATCAACCCGTCTTCCTTCTTTTGGAACAATAGACCTAACATCAATAAACTTAGGTGTTACTGCATGACTCGCTACAATACTACCATTATTTGTTAGAGTTGTAGCAGTAGCAGCCCAATTATCATTAAGTAATCTAACAATAAAACTTACTTCATCCATATTATTTACCCTCTTCTTTCTCTTCCTATCAATGCAGCATATGTTTCTTTTTGAAAATCATTTTTTAATTTTTTTAGTAAAAGTTCTATTGCGTGTTTTTGCATTTCTTCATCAGATAAACTAATATCAAAACCTAAAATCCCTTCCATTTCTTTCAATATAATATTACGTTCTACTTGTATTCTTAACATTTCCGTCAAAAATGCTTGATAATTTTCCATAATATCACGATATAAAATGTATTAGATTCTTTTTACCTGCTATAATTTTATTCGCTTCTTCAAGTAAAATATCATGTTTAGTTTTCAAATCTATATTAGAACCCGTTTCTGATATTATAATAGAATTATCATCATGTCTTATAATTTCGGCTGCTACTAATTTAGTCGCTGCTTCATGTATTCCGGCAGGTACTCTTCCATTGCCCGCTACATATGTAACTCTAATGGAATGGTTTTGAACATAAGGAAATTCTCTTCTAAAAAATATTTTTCCTTCATCGTTTATAGTCCAATAGTCTCCCATTCTATTTTGGTCTTGATTATCTGTAAATGTCGCCACCGTTCCGAAGTTTGATGTTATAGTGCAAGCCGAACCATCTTCACCCATTAACAAAGAAGATATAATTACAGTTTTACTATCTTCTGAATCAGTAGTTGCATAAAAGAAATCTGAAATGTTAACATTAGAATTTCCATTAGCAGTAACAGATTTAGCAGCAGTTTCACCTGTAAAGTTTGCAGTTTTAGCGGGAAACACTTCATTAATTGTATCTACTAATTGACTAGCAGTAGTTTTAGCACCAAAGTTATCATAAAAATGTGTTCCTTCTATTATATTAAAAGTATAACTTCCTACTGTTAATGAGATAGTCCAAGTACTATTTGTTACAGATGTCGGTAAAGTAATTTTTGCAGTAGCAGATGCCAAATCTTTGTATTCATTTCCCTGCCATACTTCTAATCTAACTATTTTCCTAATTTTTGGTTGAGATAGTTGTACAAAACCAACATAGTCTTTCCATATAGATACAGGATAAGCCCCTTGATTCCATCCATCAAAAGAAAAATATTCATCCTTATGTATTATAGGTCTAAACGATTGACCTATACCACCATCTATTTTTTCTTCCACTCTCTTTATAATTTTTCCAATTTCTGCTCTTGTAGGTGTTGTCGTATCAGAAAATGCTCCAATTTGTAATAGGTTAGAAACATCTGTATGTGTAGTATAATGACCGTTACCTATTGTATAGTTTACGTTGATATTTGTAAAATCACTTGGAGAGGAAACCTTTGCCATCTAATTCAATCCCATTAATTGCTTATATTTATACTGTGCGGCTAAAATCCTAGCGTTATCATTCATAGAAGTTTCTTTAGAACCCACTTTACTCGGTATAGATGACCCCAATCTTGTTGATGCAGAAAATCCCCTTATTGGTTCATCAGTCTTACTTCCCGACATTGCCGATGATGGATTTAGTGATTTTAGTGATTCACTAGTTTTAGAATCAAAGGATACAAATGGAATATATTTTAGTTGACCCAAACCCGCCAACATTCCTCTAGGCAAAGTTGTCATTAATTTGCTATCTTTATTTTTTATTTCTAATTTAGGAATTTTCCTTTTATTCGGTAGTATTTCTTCTACAAACAATTGCTGTAATGTTTTAGTTATGTTAAACATATTATAACTATTTTGACCTGCTCTATTTTCTCTTAATAAACTTCCTAAGTTTAACAAATTCTTGAATGATTTAAAATCTAATTTATCCACTCTTTTTGTTTTAGTACCTTTTTCATCTGTTTGTTCTTTTAACGTTATTAAAAAGTTACCGAAAAGACTTACTAACTGTTCTCTATCAGTTTTACTTAGCCAAAAGAATAAACTGTTAATTTCATCAACCTCTTCTATTTCTTCGATAGTAAGTGAAAACATTTTTGTTATTTTGTTTAGTTGTTTTTTTCTTAATATTTCAGACTTACTAACATTACCCTTTTGGTCTTCATATGTTTGTGTTATTTCTTCAATTATATTATTCAATGTTATTATATCAACATTATCGTATGCAAAATTCCCTCTTAATATGCTTTTGTAATAACCTTGATAGCCGTCCTCAAACCATGTTGGAAATATATCAGTTTCCACTGTTTCTTCTTGGTCTACCCATTCTCTTTTTTCTCTTTCTTCTTTCTGTAAAGAGCCATAAGAAAGAAGTATTTTTTTATTGTCTTCACTTGTAAACCACTTATACGCTTCTGATTCTTTGAACTTATCAAAAATTTCCTTTGCACTTTCTGTAACTTCTTCTGTAACTTCTTCTGTAAGCATTCCATCCATTTCATCTGAATCAAATCCCACGCGTAGATTTGACAAACCTACGAGATATTTTCCATATAATCTAAATAAATTATCAACATCTTCTTGTTTTCCGCTATTTGTTAATTTCTTAATATTTTGAGATGTAATGGTTTTACCATCTTTTGTTTCAATTTTTAGACGATTCATTAAATCATTTATTTTTTTAAAGTCATTATACGTTGCATCTATCGCCCACCTAATTCTAGTTTCAGGATTTCCTGAATTTTCGCCCTTTCCCGATGTGTTAAAAATAGAAGTTGTTAGATAAAAGGCAGCATCATCCCAATTACCTTTGTTAGTAACCTTTTCTAATTTTCTAGGAGAACCTTTAGTAAAATTATAACTATCTTTTTGTAAAAGCGTGTGCAATTTTTGTTGGAAAGGCATAATATCATCTACAATTAAATTATGTATTCTATCTACATCTTTATGAAATGTGTCGGGGGTGTTGTATAATAATCTAGAATCCGAAGATGTACCTTTAGGTCTTGTTCCTGTATCTTCATCAGCGAGTTGTGTTCCATATTTTTTATTATAGTTTAAAAATTCATTAAAATTCTCTTTACTTTGTAACGCTTCTTTAGCCTTGCCGTCTGCAAATTTTAACTTAAACGTATATTTACCCATCATTACTTCGCCTTTTTGTGGTGTTAATACTGCTTTAATAGCAGCACCAATATCATACATTGCAGTACTACTTATTCTTGTATCACTAGCAATTATTTTTTCAATTAATTTAGTGGCTCTTGCCTCATCGGTAATTTCGTTATAAAATTGTTTAACAGTATCGTAAGCCTGTTGTTCAGATAGTCCCATGTAATTGCCTCCTGTTTCGGGCTTCAAAGAAGAAAACACATTATACATTTCAACTACGGGCGTTTCTATTGGATTGCGATTATCCTTTTGGTCTAAAAATGGATTATTAGGGTCTTTTGATTGACCTTTAAAATGTCTTTCTAACATTGTGCGTGTAGTTTTTTCATCACTAAATATTCTTTCTAACACTAAAATTCCATTAGTAAAACTAGGCTCGAAGAAGTCTTTAAACCCACTAAAATCTGTATCCTTTGGTGTAAATTTTTTATTGGAAAAGTTTTTATTTTTGTTTTTCCAATTAGGTTCTCTCTTTAAAAAAGTTATAGTTTTCAAAACACTTTTTAGAAGTTGTTTTTCTATATCCTCTTCTTCATCTTGGTCGGTATCTTTAGTTTTTTCTTTATATACATTGTCTATAATATCTAATATTTCTTTAAGGACAGAAATGGCAAATTTCTGTTCGTTTCCTTCACTATCTTTTGGTTCGGATATTCGCTCTACAAACGCACTACCGCCTTCTGATAAATCGCTAAGCAACATTAAAATCCATTTTGTCTTAGCATCTGATGTTTCAAAAATTTCTTTAGCCTTTGCAAACTTCTTTTTCTCATTTTCTTCACCATCTAATAGTGTCGTTAGATATTTAGTTTTTTCATTACTCTGACTTGTAGTATTTATCCATTTCTCGTATAGGTCTATTTTCGTTTTTAAATCTTCATCATCCCTAGTTGATAAATTATATTTAGATTTCTCATCTAATATATTTTTATCTAGTCCGGCTTTATCAAACACTTTTTGAAAATACTTATTAGTGTCTATAATAATATTAAGTGAAGATTTGGTTTCTTTACCACTCTCTGATTTTGATGTTTCTAATTTAACAGTAATTATTCCTTTTTCTTTTAATATTTCAGGTATATAAATAACCTTAGATTTATCAAATGAATCTATAACACTGTAATTACTTTCATCATCAACTTCTTCTAAAAGTGCAAGTTTATCTTCAAGACCCTGTTCTATTGCTTCTTCAAATTCTGCATCAAAATTCATTCGTTTCTCTTTAGAGAGTCCATTCCTATGTTCCTTTAAGTTTTTAATTTTTTTATTCTTTAAATAATTAGTTTTTATTTTTTCTCTCATATCTTCTATTTCTTTATTAGTAATTTTAGGTTTATCATAAGTTTCTTCTAATAATTGGTTTCGTCTTTTTTCATTGAGAAAATGTTTAGTTAGAAAGTTTATTTTTTTAGCCCTATTTAATAAATTAACGCTAAAAATATATTTATCATCAGTTCTAGTTAATTTTTTCTTTTTTTGTTCTTTAGAGGTATCATATATTGTTACATAACCTTTATCTGCTAATTTTTCTATCAACGAGTGTAATTTTACCTTTCCTATTTTTTCCATTATTAATTTTATCAATTTCTTTAATTCTTTTGATTTGAGTCTTCTTACATTAGCATCTTTATCTTTAAAATCATCCTCATCTGCTTCCCTAATATCCCTAACAGAAAGGTTTGCCTTTTTCATTTTTTCATTGGGATTTTCTACTGACTTAAAAAAGATAGAAGCAGCAAATTTTTCAAAAAATTGTTCTATTCTTTTATTAGAGTGAGAAAATTCTTTATCATTAAATAATTCAATATTTTCTTCGGTTAATAAGAACTCGGTTAGTTGGTATCTATCTATACTACTATTAATCCATACACCCTTTTTCATTCATTATACCACCTTAAGCAAGCCATTTAGCCCATGCAACTGCTTTACCCAATCCTTGTGCTAGACCTAGACCACTTTGAGGTGGAGTATATGTTGGTTGACCTGTTTGTGGGTCAATCCAATAAGGATTATTCATGTTGTCATAACCACTAGGAGGAATAGGATAACCGCTACCGTTGTTCATAGCCATTTGTTGTTGGTTTAGAGTATTGTTAAAATTAGTACTCATGTTTCCTCCTTGTATTTGACTTGGATTTAACCCTTGATGATTCATACCCATTTGAGGATTCATACCCATGTTGGTAGAAGGAGCAGGTGCAGATGGAGAACTAAACCCTTGTGCTTCGAGATACTGTTGTTTAGCCATTCTTCTTTGCATAACAACTTCACTATTAATTGCAGTAGCCAATAAATTCTGTATATCTAAATCAATATTTTCTTGAGTTATAGCAGTAAAATCACTAAGAGCATCGGGTGTTATAGATAAATTGCCACTAGAACTTTGACTAAACTCTAACTTTACTAACATTTGACTAACACTTCTTGTAACAGTGTCTTCAATAAGTTTTTCTAAAGCCCCTAAGAATGCCTCTCCGTGATATTGAAAAAAATCTTCTACATGGTTTTCCTGTAAAGTTAGAAGATTGTTCATTGCTTTGAATTGGGTTTGTTGTTGTGCGCCAATTTGGGTTGCTAACGCACCATTACTAGTTCCGAATAATCCCATTAATCACTCCCCCCCTGTTTCAACATTGACAACGTTAACGCCTTCGGTTAATAGAGTTTTGACTCTTTCATTAATATTGTTAGTTTCTATAATTAATCTAAATAATTCTTCTTCTTTATTTTCAGCACCGTTGTTTGGAGGTCGGATAGTCCAACCCATAGCAGAAAGAGATTGCATATCGGCTTGTTTTAATGTTGTCATTGGACTTGATGTTACTAAATTAACAGGGTTCAAACTTTTAGCAGATGGGATGTATGCACTAAAAGAAAGTCCGTGTTCTTCTGCTAGTATTTGTTGTTCTAACATTTCATATTGTCTATGAATTGCTGCGTGTTTTTCACAATATGTTCCTCTCATTGGATAACCTTTTCTTACTTTATGTAAAGGTAAAGGTGGTCTTCTAGCATCACCTGCTTCCCAAACTTTTTGTGAACCGCAAACCACACATCTATCCTTTAAATTATATTTGAATCGGTATGGTATTTTCAAAAATTTCTTTTTTTCGGGCTTTAATACTTTGATTATTTCTTTCAATTGTTTTTTAGGTTTTAGGTTTTTATACTCATAATGTATAATTGAACCTGCTGCTCTCGCGGCAGAAAATCTATCTAAAAATGGGTTAGTTCCCACATGGGCTGATTGTGCGCCAATAAGATTTGTTGGGTTGTAGTTCATTGTCATGTGGTAATTCACCCTTAGTAGTCCTTTATCATTGTTAGGATTCCTCTATATACCATCTCTGAATCAGATTTGGCACTTACTATATATTTGTAGCATGGTATTCCTTTATCATTTAACTTCTGCATTCCATTTCTAAAGGATTCAAATATTGGGTGTTTTTCTATTGTCTCATAATCATATTTGTCTTTCCACAAATCATGTTTATTAGCCCAAAGACCAACTGCTACTGGGTAATCATGTAACTTTTTCTTTTTCTTCTTTCCTCCAATGTTCCAATAAGGATTACAAATAGTATCTACTAAAAAAGTCCAACATAACTGTTGTTCTATATCGTAGTGCTTATCCATATGTCTATCATCTAACATGAATATAATATATTTAACTTTTCTAGTTCTCATATCTTCTATCCATTCTTGCCAAAAAACAGTTTCTCCTCCTACATCTGCCGTCTTAACTGTGTGTGCATCACCATCTAATTTTACATATTTTCTTGATGCTCTATGTAGTCCTACTGTTCTATCTGTAATAGAAGGGACTTCACCTCTTGTTCTTAGTTGATGATGTAGTGTAGTTTTACCTGCCTTACTTGCTCCATATACACCGAATGGTATTGAATGCAATCTTTGATAAACTTTATTCAATCCTTCAACTAATAGAATAGCGAAGCCCGCCATTACTGACATTATATATCACCATAAATGATGCCATAAATTAATTATCCCATTCCATGTAGAAGTAAATAAATTATATCCGAATAAAGATATTGAGTGTCCTATTAAAAAACTAACCCCACAAGAAATAGCGCCCCAAAGAAAAAATCTTGCTCTTAAAAACCAAATATCAGCAGAATGCGCTCTTTGTAAATCATAGGCTAATGTGGATTCATCGAACCCCATTAGGATTTCTCCTACCATGTAATCACCTACTCATTGAAGCCTGTTAAAAATGTTGGGCTAATTGTATTACCATCAAATTGTTGTGTTTGTTGAGTCATTGTGGGTAAATTAGCATCTCCATAAAAAGGCTGTCCGAATGATTGGTTGAAACTTCTAAGTGATTCTCTAACCCTTTTACGATTTTCTTCATCTCTCGCTTTTCTATTCCAATAAGCATCTATTTTTCTTTGTAATAAAAAATCTTCAATAATATCATTTAACATTAAATCAAATAATGCCTTTAATAACATAATTCCTCCTACTGTACATATTCCAAATAGCACTGCATGGGATAATCCGGTGTAGGGGAAGTCAACACCATATATAGTGTAAAAATAAATGTTAGTACCACTAATTGCACCAACGAAAAGTATAGTCATTACTAATCTTGTATCTGTATCAATACTAGGCACAATATCAACTCCACGAACAGGAGTATGAACCCCCCGAACCTGTTAGAATTGCAGTTATTCCTGTACCCATTGACCTATTGTGCATATCAAATTCTATTGTGCTATTAGCAGTTAGAATTAGTCTAGCAACTTCATCTGCTGAACCAACAGTTGTACTGTTATGGTCGTATATTTTTAATGTGGCAGTTCCGGTAGAACAAAAATGAATGCTTGTTAATTTGCACCTACCATCATTCACTACTGCACTTGCAGTTTTTACAGGACTACCTGCGGAAACCATTACTTCACTTCCTTTTTAGTAGTAGTTTTCTTTTTAGTAGTAGTTTTCTTTTTTGGTGCTGTCTTTTTAGGAACTGCTTTTTCTTCCTTAACAACAGTTTCTTTTTTTGGTGATATTGTTTCAGTAACAGTTTCAACTACATTTTCAACTACTGCTTCAACCTTTTTAGTTACAGGAGTTTTTACCTTCTTAGGATATAGTATATCAAGAATATTTCCTTCAACACCTAAGTGCCTACGGATTGCCTTTACTCTATTTTCCGGTAAGTTTGCAATATCCTTTTTATCATCTTCTGTAAAGTCTATTTCTATTGCTTCATCACCTAAATATAATGCTGCAATTCTTGCAGGTACTTCACAAGGAGCATTTGCATTAATGGAATACAGTGTTTCCCCTGCCCCTCTTATTACTAGTTCGCCATTTCTATGTGTTTTCAATTTTACTAAAGCCATAATTATCAACCTTTTTTTATAGGGTAGTAATCCCTACCCCGATACTTCGGAGTAGAGACTACTACTTTACGTTTTCACTTACTATCGAATACCTTAAGCACTCTTTAGGTTTGTAATTTTACCTTGTCCCTTGAAGAAAGAACAGCAAGTTTCTCCCATAGTACGGTACATTCCTTGATTTCCAAGTTTACCAACACCGAATGGGTTTCCACTAGTAATACCATCTTCGAAGTATTGTGTAGGTTTCATTACAGATAGCCACAAGTGGTCAGTATCTAGAACTAATATATCACTAATTCTGTTAGATGTGGACTTACCTGTTGACGGCATATCTTTAGCAGGGATGATTGGTATGTCATAGTATGTTGCAACTCTGAAACCAACTTCTTGACCCTTGACACCACGAACACCATTATGGGAAGGAACGATTTCTTTCCTATCCATAAATCTCTCTTGTGATTGTAGTAAATCAGAGATTTTCTGAATGGTATCGTATCCTGTAATCATAACTTTAGGGTTTCCACCGTTAGTACGGATTCTTCTAATCATATCATTAAGAATACTTAGTGTTAGAACCCTACATTCACCTGATGTATAACCTGCACCGAAATCAACTTCTGCATCTAGGAAAGAAGGAACACCTGTGTAGGTATAATTTCCACTTCCACCGGATGTGTTAACAGTAACAGTTCTAGTTGAACCAAAGATAGTAGTAGCATCAGCAAGTTGTGCTGCTGTACCGTTATTTGTTTGGTTGTGATAGAATACGTCATCGTCAGCCATAGTTGCAAGTTCAACCGCAGATGAAACTATCTTCATTAAAGAAGTATAGTTCTTCTCAATACCTGTTGTACCGTTCTCTGAGTATTTCTCAAGAGGCATAACTAACATTTTACTCTGAACTTCTGCGTGTAGTTTACCCATGTCTTCTCTAACGATAGCACGAATATCACCAACACCATCATCAATTGCAGCCATTTCCATTCCTAGTTCTGAGAACTCGAATAGATGTGCAATAGTCTTAGGGCTAACATATAGTTTAGTATATTCAGGAGCAATTGCTCTGAAACCATCTGCACCACCTAATGTTGCGTTTTCTCCAACACCACCAATTTGGTCTGCTCTAGGAGTTGCTGCATCTGCTGATGAAATACTAGCGGTAACTGCATTAGTACCTGTACCGAATGCTGCATCACTACCACCAATAGGTCGTGATTTCAGAACTCTCCATCCACTAGATGTGTATGGTCTCTTAGCAAGCATTGCTAGAGGGTTTACTTCTTGGTTTAATACAGACCAAACTTTCTGTCCGTATAGTAGGTTGTACAAATCACCTAGACCTGCTGCACCCGTAAATGCATTAGCACTAGTATCGTGAGGAGTACCGAAACCACCTACAACTCCACCTGCTTTAAGCAAGGCATTGCCGCTTCCTGTTCCGCCGTATCCGTATGTTGCTGCTTCTAAATCTTTCATTGTTTTAATATATCCACTCATAATTTCACTTCCTTAATTTCCCCTCACAAGAGAATGTACGTCATCCCAAGTCATATTGGCTGCTGCCTCTAAACTTGTAGGTATTCCTTCCGGTAATGCCATTGACATTTCCACACTTTTGCGAATTGTTGCGTCTTTCTCTGATAGAGATTTTCGTAGTAGAGCAAATTCTTTCTTTAGTGCTGCTACATCTGTTCTAGCATCGTATGATGCGGATTGTGCTGCTGATTTCTTAACTGCAAGTTCTTCTGAAAGTCTTGCTCCAAATTGCTTAGAAAGATTATCGTATGCAATTTTTTCCATCTGCTCTGCTTTGAATTGTGCATATGCTTTCTCAACATTATCTGCACTTAGGTTAAGAGTACTAAAGTCAGCAGCATCTAAGCCTTCACTCTTTAGTTCAGTAGGTGGAGTTGTAGGATTACCGTTATCTACAACCAATGTCCCTGCTTCTGATGTTGTATTATCAATATCAAGAGCCTTCATTTCTTCTTCCTCTTCTTCTTCTTCTTCAGCCTTCATTTCTTCTTCCTCTTCTTCTTCCTCTTCCATAGTAGCCATACTATATTGGGCGGTCTTCGTTACTTCGTCATATTTTTCTTCCTCTCCGAGTCCGTTAACTTGTTTCATCAAGTCATTCAACTCTTCGAGTGCTTTTTCCAATTTTTCACTCATTGTTTTATCCTCCATTTTTAAAATGTCGAATTTTGCTTCGGGATTAATACCCTTTTCACAGATAGTTACTTCATGTAACTCTAATCTGTCTATCTCATTATATTCACCAAACTCATCTGAGGTTCTTTGTTTCTTAGAAATCGCCTGACCTCCAATACTAAAAGAACGAAGAGTTCCTTTTCTAATACTTCTTGAAATTTCTTTTGCCTTTTCTATGTCATCTCTTAATTTAATAACAACATAAAACCCTACATCATCTACACCAGTTTTATGTAAAGTACCATTCATATCTCTATACTTCTCAATAACTTCTCCAACTTGTACATTAGAATGATTAGACATAACATTTCTATATTTCTTTTCAGACATATATTTTTCAACTGCTTCATCTAATGCCTTTAATGTAATTAAATCATTTTGCTTATCTACAATTTCTATTGAAGCATAGCCACCAATAATTAAATCATCAGACTTAAGAATAGTAAACTCATGCTCTTTATCCGCTTTGAATAAAAGAGATGGCTGCATAAGCATTATTTTTTTGTCTTTTTACTTTTACTATATTAAGTAATCGCTATTTTTAATTTGGTAATGTCAAATTAGCATATTTATCTTCTTGTATATTCCAAACATCTACTTCATTTCCATCTTTTAACATATCTTGTTTTTTACCCGTCCAAGCAACCCATCTTTTTTTCTCATTTAGAGGCACTACTCTTAGATGTAATCTAGTCTCAAACTTATCTCCCTCTAATTTGTATTCGTGATAACCGTCTTTTTGTACTCCTAGAATAATATCACCTTTATCTATGACCTTACCTGCAATTATTTTTTCTGCTACAATAGCAGGGTATTTTACAGATTTACCAAACAAATTGTATATATCATCAGTATCTCCTATGTCAATTAACCAAGCAAATCTATTTTTTTTATAGTCTATAATTAAATTAATATTACCATCGTCTTGTCTATTTATAGTAAACTTACCTTTTCTTGAATCTTCTTTTTGAATAATATTTTCATCAGTTTCCTTTTCTTCTTTATCTTTTTCTATGTAAGATTCATCAACAACAAAAACTTGGGGGTCTTCTTTATCTAAAAATTCAACAGAATCTTGTTGTTTTAACCAACCTGTTAATTTTTTAGGATTACCATCAATCCAACCCGCCCATGCTTTATTGTGCTTAGTTTGCACAAATTGAACTATTTCTTCTGAGGTTAATTTTTCATTCGGACTATCCGCTATCTCGTTCTTTATCGCTATTCTTAATTCAGACCTACTGTGTTTTATTAATTTAGATATTTCTTCTTTCCATAAATCAATGTTATAAAGAGCATTTTTCTCCATTAAATTATCGCCATCAAAACCATAGATAGTAAACCCATCTAAATCTTCCTTTAATATGATTTCAGCAGTACCGTGTATATCATCTGTAATGTAATATCCCTTTTTAATTTTTTTAGGTTTAAGTAAATTAGATTCTAACCCACTCATAACTCTAAATGGAGCAGATACAGCAGAACCAATTAGATTATTTATTGCACTAGATAATGATTTTTTACTTTTAGATGCTAATTTTTCCAAAGTAGCAATATTATCTGATTGTGTTACTTCGGGTATTTCTATCACTTTAGCAGAATACAAACTGAATCCATTTTTTTTCTTTGTTACTTCATCAACTTTAACTCTAACAATAGAGCCTATGTCAACATTTATTTTTGTGTTGAGAGCCTTACCAACTTCTAAATATGCCTTATCTTCATAATCAACAGTTGCATAATTTCTAGAAACTTCTGCCGTAACAGCACCAATACCCATAGTGTAGGAATATAAATTGCTTTTTGTTTTTCTTTTATTTAACACAACTACATCTAAATCAACAAACTTCTTCCACTTAACCCATTTTGGGTTTTTCCTATTCCCTATGTAATAAGTAGATTCAATATCTTTTATAACAACACCTTCTGACGCAGGTAATTTCATAATATCCTTTGAATACTCTTCCACTTCTTTCTTAGAGTCTGCTATTCTAGTGTCTTTTTTAGAAGGAAACGCCATCTGTTCAGAAGAATGCTGTGCGTATTGATATAATAAAATATTAATTCTTTCTCTAAGTGGAGAATCTGTTATGTCTTTACCTTCATGTACCATGATATCAAAAACGTGTGCTTTCAGACTACCCTTTGTTTTCTTATGAAATACATGAGTAATAGTATCTGCTCTATGAAGGGGTTCATCACCTAAAAATAACATTAATTCAGCATCTAATATACAATCGCCAAATTGTTTTTTCTCCATATGTTTTACTTGTTCGGGACATTTAGAAGTAATGTCTTTTTGATTAAATGAATAAATCTTAACTTTACCATTAAACTTGTGTATCTGTATTCTCATCCCGTCATATTTTTCTTGTACTACAAACTCTCCGGTTAGTCCCTTAATTTCATCTAAATCGTCTATTTCAAAAATACGATACATTGGTTTATTTGGTCTAATAAAATCTATTTCTGCTTTCTCTTCCATTGATTTAGAAATATCTAATTCTAATAATGCGTCCCAATCTTCATCATCATATTTTTCCAAATAAATATTTTCTAATTTTTTAAATGCTTCTTTACATTTTGTTTCTATTCTTTCAGTATTGTCATCAGAACTACCATAGTGTTCTATAATGTAAATAGGCACATCTTTGGGTTCTAAATCTAAACCCATATATCCTTGTGTAATTTCATCGGGTTTCAAACCATGTGCTTTCCAAGACTTTTCGGGTATTGGGTTTGTGTGGGAACGTACTGCATAATGAATAAACGATAATAACACAGATTCATTTTCTAAGAGTACTTTAATTACATCATCACCTAACTGTTTAGAAAAAGGGTCGCTAATTTTATCTGACTTAAATCTAAGTTCTTTAACACTATCATAGATTTCTTTTGCTTGTCTAGAATTGGGGTCATAGGCTTCGTTAGAAAAAGCAACTTTTTCTTTTAAATAGGTTTTTAATTCTCTAGAAAAATCATCTAAAGAATCAAATTGGTCTCTAACTTCTTTGACAGTTTGCTTCCATTTTTCTCCATATTCAGAAGGACTTTCTTTTGCAGAAAGATAAGAATATCTAACTCTTTCAAAGAAATCTAAAACTCTTTTAGTTAAAGGTGTTTTTTTCTTTTCAAAGAAAAGTCCTGTTTGTGGCATACTACCTCACTCAGTTGGAATCTTTCTTTTCTTTTCCTTCGATGTTACTAGTTTTAGGTAATTGTACTTCTGATGGATTTTTCTTTGGCCTTTTTACTTTAACTTCTTCGCCTGTTAGTGGTTCATCTATTTCCATTGTATTTACATTAGCCTCTTGTAAAACTTCCTTTGCTTTAGCAATTACTAGTTCTAATAATTTTTCTTTTTTTGTTACTCTTTCCGGCATATTCAAGCCCCCGCTACTCTATCAAAAGATTGTCCTTCTCTTCTAAAATTTCCATCTATATCCATTTGAAAGTAGATAATATCTTCTCCGTTTTCATCTTTAACATCAACATACAAACCACCTGCTTTTTCATCGGGGTCAAGACTCAATGATATGTCTAATATTTTTCCTAATCCCTCTAATTCATTACCATCATTAATACTACGTTGCAACTCCGCTAAATTTTCTTCGGTATAATCGCCTTCATCAAATATATTGTCGTTTAAAAATCTTTCAACTTCTTTTTCTAACATATTAATAAACCCTGCATCTATTTCGATTCTTTTTAATATATTTTTCCAACTCATATCTATCTCTCCATCGTAGTTACTAATTCGTGTATGTCTTCCCAAGCCATACTCTTTTTAATAGTATTATTATTTTCCATCATCGGTGAAGGTGATTCAACTACAACTAATCCTGATTTCATAAGTAAATTATCTTTATGATAAACCGCCTCTTCTAAATGTTTCACCTTGTTCACTAATTCTTTCAATAACATTAACATTTCATTATCTTCACTCATTTTCTTGTAGCCCCCTAATATATTTGGTGAACTCTTTTCTTATTAGTCTTTCTAACTCTCCTTTCATATTCATCTCTTACTCACCATCTCATCAACCGCTTGTTTTAAATCATTTATAATTGTTCTAAGTTTAGTTCTAAAAGCAAGAGGGATTTCCATTGTGCTTATAGTTTCTATAATGGCTTTCAATGTTTGAATTGTTCGTTGGTCGTATTTTGTCATTCTAAATCACCTTTCATAAGTAGTTCAAATCCTTGTTTTTTTAATTTTTTATATGCTTCTAATGGCTTATTCATAGAAAGCCACATAATCATAGATGCAACTTCTGCATTAACAGTGTTACCTTTCAGTTTCATTGTGTATTTGCCTTCATTTGAGTAAGCATCCTCAACAATTTTTTTAAATTCTTCAAACCTCATATGTATTTTGACTTCTTTGTTACCATACTTGTCGAACATAGCCTCAAAATTATTTGGTTCATCTTCTTTAGACAATGAAGGGAAATGGCTTTCATCATATCGTTTCATGTCTATTTTTATTATATCTTCCCAACTCATATTTCTCCCCCACACACAACACAACGGTGTCCATCTCCTTTACCATTTTTACCTTCTATAAAATCCATTTCTTTTCCACAACAATGCGGAACTCCATTTTTAATATGAGGCACTTTCTTCCTACGTTCTTCTTTTAGTATATCTTCCCAACTCATTTTAAATCACCTTTCATTCATTCACTCTCCTTAATAATCCAGCACTATCAAAGACGAGATGTGCGAAGGGGTATTTATTTTGTAAGTCCTCTAAAGACTCACCATTACTTATCCCTGCTTTAAAGGCAGATAGTTCTCTAGAATCTTTGTAATCAGTAAATGGGTTTTCATAATATTGGTCTGTGAAGTCATCCATTAGAGAAACCACTTGTGCATTTTTATTTCCTCTTTTTGGAGAAGTATAACCATCATCATCCTCATCATCTTTCAATTCAGTATAGACAGATATGATTGATTGATATAAGTCCTCATATTCTTCATCGTCAACCGAAGTATTTTGATATCGTTTTATGTCTTTTGACAGTCTACTTATCTTATCATTCTTGTCCTTTACATATTCAAGCATCTTTTCACATATGTCGTATAGTTCTTGGTCAACTTCTAACAGTTCCTCTTTTTTGTAAACATAGGTTTCTTCTAGGCTGTGTAACTTTTGAAGAAGGTCAAACATTTCTTTAGGTAGAATCTTTTCCTCACCAATTGTCATATATATTTTTATTACGTCAAACCAACTCATTCTAAATCACTCCACATTACCTAATCTGACTTTTATTGATACCTACACCTCTGACGGTGAATTTCTCTGTCTCTCTAGGTCTATCTTTTGTTCCCATTAGACATCTAACAAAAATAGGCAGGTCAAAACCAAGAACAGGTTGTGAGGAAGAGGAATAAATAACGTCGGATTTAACACCAAACTTCTCATCTATCATTTTCATGATATCTTCTAAATTCCCCTCTTCTCCTATCAGTTCCTCTAACTCTGCCATTACATCTTTCTTTAGTATATCTTCCCAACTCATTTTAATCTCTCCGCATTTCAAATTGCATATCTTCTAAGCGTTGTTCATATTCATTTCTTTCTTCTTGGGCAGTTTCTTCTCTATCTTTCTGATTCATTACATTACGTGGTTGTTCTTTTCCTGAAGAATTAACCATGTCCTGTATCTCTCTTCGTTCTTTGGTCTTTTGCCTTTCATTAGTAAAAGAAACCGGACTACCATTTACCTTTCTATTCAGACTTAATTTTTTTCTTGTCGTATTTTTTCTTTTAACAATGTCAAACCAACTCATTCTAAATCACCTTCTACCGTAATTCTCAAACACTTCTTCTTCATCATCTAACGCATTTCTTAATTTTACAATATAAGAATAAAAGTCTATATTATCTAATATTACATATATTTCCTCGGCAACGCTATGAAATAATTCACTTCTTGGTATTTTTTCATAAGTGGCAGGTTCATTTGCTTTAGGTTTACTATCTATGAACTCTTTTAATATTTTCCTATGTTTATCCATATCCGAACTAAGCCTATTGATGTAGTCGTGTAATTCGTGAGAATAGACTATTTTCTCACTTCTATCTTTTTTTACTATATCTTCCCAACTCATTCTAAATCACCCTTACTTTTTGGATAAACTAAGTCTCGTATTTGACGATACAACGTTTCGTAATCTTTTCTAAGTTCTGCTGCCGATGAAACTATTTCTAGATTCTTTTCATCAAAGCCCTCGAACTTTTTTTGAAGTCTTTTATCAGACTTAATTAAGTCTAATTTTTTCATCTCATCTAACAGGTCTGAAAGATGTGTCATCTCTTGACCCATGTATTCAGTAGGCTGAGTTTTTTGAAGAAGTTTCTTAAGTTTCTTCTTTTGTTTAGAATCAACTTTTTCTAAAATTGAAGGTGATTTTAGTATTTCCTTCCAACCCATACTCAACCACTTTGTCTATCCGTTCTTATCACTAGTTTATGAAGTTTATTTATTTTAACTGATTACGGTCATTGAACTCAGTATATTCATATTCAGATTCATCTGTATCTGTAATATCATTCCCTTTAGGTTCATCTGTTTTATTACTAAGGAAACCATCTACCCTTTTCGCAAAAGTATTAATTTTATTGGTAATGTTACTGAGTTCTCTTCTAACAGTATTTGCATTCCTTAAAGCAAGAACCGCCCATTTTTGTTTATCTAAATCTGAGTTCTGTTTTACTAATTTATTTAAAAAATTACTTTTTAATAACACATAGTTTAGTATTTCAGAATTATTAATTTCGGAAGTGCTATCTTCATCATATTTAGGCAAAGAAGTTTCTTTCTCTTTAAATTTTTCACCACTTGATTCTTCAATTATTTCAAACTTTAATGCAAAATCTATCCATAACTTTTCAATTTCTTCTTTGTTTTTTCTTAAAAGATTAAATCTATTTCTTTCAATTGCTCCCATATCGTCTTCCGACCGTTCTCTAGAAATTGTAGTTTTTTGGTCTAAAAATGGGTTATTGGGGTTTTTTGATTGGCCTTCAAAATGTTGACTAACGTTCCTATCTACTAATTTTCTTTTACCATCTTTATCTTTTACACTTCCTTTTGGTGTAATAGTTAATTTTTTTTCTATTTCTTTAAATACATTTGTTACACTATTAAAAAGATATTTTCTTTTTTCGTTTATTTTCAAGCCCCGTACTTTACTTTCATAATCATCTAAAAGTTCACTACTTCCTTCTTGTTCTTCACTACCAGATTCTAATTCTCTTGCAATATTACTTAACATTTGTTTGAACTCACTTACTGAAAATGTCTCTCCCTTAATAGAAAACGTATTATTACTTAAAGAATCGAAATTGACTTCATCTCTATTTGTAAGTGAAGTAGCGGCTACAAAAACCACACCTAAACTATTAGCAATATCCCTATGTTTCTGTAAATCAGAAATATCTCTTCTAGTGTCATTATAAATATTTACTATTGATGGTTTTAAATTAAAACCTTTAGTTTCTAATATAATTTTTGTAAAATGCAAGACTTCGTGATTTTGTTTTGCTTTTTTCAGAGAAATATTAATTTGATATATCATATTTTGTTTCATTTGTATAGCCTTTTCATCATCAGTATCAAGAGGACTTAACATTTCAACAATTTCAGTTATTTCGTCTACTAGGTGATTTGTGTCTTCCATTATCTCATATGCAAGGGTTAGTAAATCTTCTTTAGTAAGTTCAGTTTTATCTGTAACTGCCCCACCAAGAACAGTTAATATACCCTCTATTTGGTCTTTAAAATCCATATCATTCTTATTATCACTATACAAATTCATCATTTCTCTAATGTTATTAAAATATTCTTGGGTATCTAAATTTAAATATTCTATTAATCTTTTACTGCCCTTATACGTTTTAATATCATCTTCGACTTCTATTCCAAGTTTATCGAATATATTATTTAAAATGTCCCTTGACGGTTTATTACCATATATTTTGAATTGGTTTAACCAACCACCTACCTTTGAATAAAATGCCCCTTCTTCTACTAACAATTTTCTTAAATTGGGAGAAATGTCCTTTCTGCCTTTGAAAAAATCGTTAATTGAATTATATAAATCAAATATTAATTTAACTTCATCATCATTGTCTCTATCAACATCACCATTTTCTAAAATAACCTTAAGTTTTTCTTCTATTTCTTCCGCTTCAGTAGGTAAAGGAGTATCAAGAACTTTTTCTATTTTAGTAAAAAAATTAGGTTTTTCTTTTGTTCCAAAAAATAATTTATGTACTTTAGGATATTTCTCTTCGGAATATTTTTTCTTAAGGTAATAAATAGCAGATTCTAAATTAAGTAAAGTCCTTATTTCATCTGTCCGTCCAGTAGATTCTAATACAACTTCTGTTAGGTCATCTTTTGTTTTAATGTTTTTACTCTTTTTCTTTGTAGCAAGTATTTCTGTTGTACCGCCAGCGCCCTCAAAAAGACCATCAAATATTATTTCTTGTCCTAAACCATTTTTTTCATTGGATTCTTTTTTCTTATCTTCCCGAACTAAATCATTATATTTTTTTTCTAAAGTCCTTATTTCGTTAATAGTAATATTATGAATCTCTCTTCTATTCTTAAATAATACGCTTAATATTTTACCCCAATCTTTTTGTGCCTTCATAATATCTTTTTTTAAAATATCCATAAACGACACAATCTAACCCCCCTTAAAATGGTATATTTTCACTACGCATATTCTTTCTTTTAGGTGTTATCATAACATCGGGAATATTACTAGGTGCATCATCTGTTTTATTTTTCAATGTTGTACTTGGGTCAATCCCTACAACAGAATAGTCCCTACTAATAGTAACATTTTTCTTTTGTTCCGCACCTTCTTTTATTCTCGCTTGTTTTAACTCTCTTTCTAATTGCCTTACACTTTTTTCTTCACTCATTTTCTTTCACCTCTTGCCTTTTCATTTTTAGCCTTCCATCGTGCTAATAATTCCGCTTCGTTTTCTTCTGTTCTTTTAGCGGCTTCTGCATCTTGCCCTGTGGAAGTTTTAGTTGCTATTAATTCATTAGCATGATATAATTTAACACTATTTTCATTATGTGGGTTTTCTGTCATTAAAGTGCCATCGGGCATCTTATGTGTTTTACCTTCCCATAATTTACCATCTTTAGTATAATGTCGAACACCCTGTTCTTTTGTCATTTCATCTAATTCCGGTTCTAAAAAACTTTTTTCATTTTCTCTTCTTCTAGAAGTTGAGTCTTTGGGGGACTTGTAACCTCTGCCTCGCAATCCTGTTCCCTTTCTTTTGCCCGTTCTTTTTATTACATTAAACCAACTCATTTCTCATCACCTACTATTGGTAAACTCATTCCTACATTCCACACTATTATATCTGAAAATAATCTTAATTTCATCTTACTCACTTAATTCCGCTTTGACCCAATCGAACTCATCTTCTACATTATATTTACGAAGTTTGGCTTGTATGTTATTCCAACTCGCCCCGAAGTCTAATAGTTTTTTTGTATATTCTAAAACACTTCGTTTTCGATTACCATAATCTATCCATTTTGGATAAGCAAACGATGGTTCAAATTTTAACATTTCAAACCAAGCCATTTAACCTACTCTCCTTTCTGTTCGCTTGTCATTGTTTTCATTACCTGCTTCTCTTGGTAAACCCTTAAATCTTTTATCGGGAGCATTAAACATACTAGGTTTGTTTCTTTTTTTAGGTGGTTCTGATTTAACCTTTTCGGGAACACCTGCCTCTGCCATTGTTGGTTTATTTCCTTCTGCCATCATTTGACCTAACTGACTAGCATCAATATCCGTACCCGCGTAAGGGTCAAGTTCAAACTCATCTCCTTTACCCTGTTGTTTTTCTTTTTCTTCCATAGGTTTATCATAAGTAAACCTGCCTTCTGAATCCATCTTTACTTCAAATCCTAAGTTCTTTATTGCACCTGCAATATTAACTTCCATCTCTCTTAATCTTAATTTAGCAATTTCATCTTCTTCCTCTGATGGTGGAAGTTTTAGAACCCAATCTGTTATTCCAAATTCGGTTGTAATAAAAGGAAATACATAATTATTCCAAGTAGTCTGCGCCATTTCTACTGCTCTATTAGTAACAAGTATTTGCATACCTTCGTTATTTAATCCACCGCCCGCAGAAGCGTCATTCATAAACACTTTACTTACACCATAAAAAGCAGAAATTCTATCTCGTAAATCATCTTTTACTGCTACATATTCCATTTCTTTTAGGCTATCCATGAACCTAACCCATTCAACAGAACCCTTTCCTGTTTCAGATTCAATTCCCATTACAGGTATGAAGTGTGGGTCTTGTTCCATCTTTTCTTTAACACCACGCCAAAATGATTTCATAGATTCCATATTTCTAGTTTGAACAGCCAATAATCCCTTCGGCATTCTTGCCTTAGTATATGATGAGTTTACATAATTATCCATTGCGATTAAAGTAGTAACATTATTCCACAATGTAATTATTGGTGACATACCATATAATCGAGAAGGAGAGTATTTACTAAAATGAACAACTTCCCCTTTGATAAAATACTGTTCCTCCCCATTGACTCTATTAACATAATGAATCGGGTATAGTTCAGAGTTACACACTTCACAAGTTTCAGTTTCGTGTTCATGCACTCTGTTTCTATGACGCAAACAAACATATCCACCTTTACCTCTCTCTCCTAATTCGTTAGAATAAATGTGCATAGTAACAGGGTCGCCTCTAAAAACTTCTTTTATTCGGTGCATTCTAACTTTACAATTATTATCTAAATAATATTCCTTAACTGTAACTAAATACGCATCGTCCATTATATTCAAGTCATCTTCTAATTCCTTCAAAACATCTATGAACATTTGGTCTGCTTTATTTACATATCCGCCTAAAAACTTTTTAGCATATTCTAATTGTTTAGAATCCGGCTTAATTAAATTAGTAGATTCACAATCACTACACTGTAAAACAGGATTAGAATGTTCCTTTTCACAGTCGCTACATTTCAAGGCAAACTTTTCTTCCCACTTATATCCCCTCCTAAACACCTCTTGTTTAAGTTGAGTTATACACGTTCTAACAATAGTAGATTGCTGCACTATATGATAAATAATAGGACTTGTTAACAAATAAGAATTGTCTCTTTCTTGTATTCCTAAATTAAACACCGTTCTATCTGCGGGTTTTGGGGTAGTATTTCTAAATAAATTAGTAAATGAAAATCTTCTTTTTTCTTCTACCATTAAGCAATCACCCCTTCTAATTTATCCATTTCAAACATCTTACATTTGTCATGTAACTTTACTACGGTAGTAATATCAATACCGTCTTTAGAAAAATCATAGCCAACATGGTCTTTATGATTCTCGTATTTCATTAATTGAAACAATTCAGTTTTTCTTTCATTATACCATTCTGCTTTTTTATAGGATTTTTTCATTCTTAACAACTCTAATAATATATCTGCGTTTTTTCCTTTCATTCTAAAATGTGGCCTACATTTAGTTAATAGTTCAACTACATCATCATGGGAATAAAAATTCAACCTGTTAACAGGTCTAGTATCTTGTGGAGATTTTTGGTCTAAATGTAATCTTCCGCAACCCAATGATTTGTGCATTTCCAACATAAATGCTTTTCCTCTTTCTCCGGTAGCAACAAGTCCCACTCTTGGGTTGAACTTTTTATCCATAGTAATGTAGCCATCAGAATCAATAAAGGCAGCAGTATAAGCATAAATATCTTTTTTAATATCATCACTAAACTTATAGAAAGCCCCATTGACATTAGTAACATTACAAGATATAGCCATCTTAGAAATTATACTAGGTGTAGTTTTATTGAATAATTTTTTTGGTAATCTTTCATGTATCTGTCTTGCAGATATACCCGATTGTTCACTAACTAATGAAACAATATTTTGTTTAATGATATCCTTTTTATCAACTGTTTTCATGTGATTTTTAATTAAACGTTTAAATTCTCTTTTAGATGAAGTCATTTCTTTTGTTAATTTAGAAAACTCTTTATTATAACCGACTAATTTTTTATCTATTTTTGCTTCCCAATATTTACACAAAACATCTACCATATTTCTTCTTGTATCTTCATCATTAACGTATGATAACTTAATCAATTGGTCTTCCGTACAAGTCATATCTTGAACTAATGGTTTATATTTACTTAACCAATATATATTTTCTATACTATCTTCTAAATGACTGGCATACCCGTCAATTAATCCATCAATTGATTTAGTCATGTTTGTTCTATCTGTACCTTTTAGAGTTCTACGGTATTTACGCATTTGCTTAATCATTTTTGGTATATCTGAACCTTCCACTTCGTACTTTTTTAATTTATAATCCAAATGTTTTTTAGCATCCGTCAAAGACATATTGAACTCTTCTGCAAACCTTTTTTCTAACGTAGAATGGTCTTCTAAAGTACTGGTCTTTAGCCATTTATTTTTTTCCACTTTTATAGTAGATAACATCGTTTCTTGTTCTGTTTTTAAAGCGTCTTTTTTTCGCTGTAAAACAGCAAGTGCTTCATATTCTTCAGGGGATAATTCTTTTTCGTCTGCCATTCGCCCTATCCTCCTAGAAGTTCAGTCCTAGCATACCGCCTAAAGAGTTATTCGTAGGTTTAGGGCTATCGAACAACCCCATATCATCTAACAACATAAATACATCTTGTGAATTTTGGGTGGCGGCATTGGCTAAAGCCAAACTCATTACTAAGTCATCGTGTGCGCCCACACCTTCAAACTTTCCTGAATGAGTAATAGAAAACATTGACAATTCTTCAATTAACATATTGGTTAGTTTCTTACTAGAATTATCACCATAAGGAAAGTTGATTTTTCCATTTTCTATGTTCATTTGTAGGTTAAGAATTATTTCCTGTTTTCTTTTTCGTGTTGTGTTGAAATCTGTTACATTCAAATCTGAAATGTTTCTTAATTCTTGTGTAAATGCCTTAGCAAACGTATTTGTTTCATATAGGATTTCTTCGGGTTCAAATATTTTACCTATCAATCTAATTTTATCTATATTTTCTCTAAACTCAACATTTTTAGCCCTATCAACATGGACTATTGTTTTGTTCATATTTTCATCCACCTCTAAAACAGTAATTACATTGTAATCTCCATCGGTAGATATAGCAGGGTCAACACCAACGTAATATTTGTACCCTTTATCTTTCCTATGCCCTAATTTCAAAACATAATCCTTATTTTTACACTTAGTTACAAACTCAGGATTGAAAAGTGCTGTGCCAGTAGAAATTGGAACACAAAGATATTCTCTTGTAAATTTTAAAGAACCAATTTCTGACTTCCTACGCATGAGAGCATCGTAGTCCCACCTCTCCGGCCATAATGGTTCATTGAGTGCATTAAGACAGGGATATTTAGTAACATTATATGCCTCATTTTCTTCTAATTGCGAAAATATATCGGTATATGTAAATGGTGTACCAATCATTCTCAATTTAGAAGTGTGATGTAGTGTCGGTATCATATCTCCAAAAAACCAATCAGTAACTTTCTCAATACCCACTAAACTAAACTCTTTCAAAGGGTCGTCAATGATAATTTCTTGAGGGTGAAGTCCTCTAATTTGCGAACCAACAGAACGCTCTAAAATTGCGTTACCATTTGTTAATTGAATATTACCGATAGCCCAACCCCTACTAGGTTTGTATTGTTTTAATGCAGGTATATTGAAATATCTATCAATTTCTCTCATGTGAACTAAAGTCTGCTTTTGGTTGGAAGAAATATACAACATTTGGAAAGGCGGTTCTTGAAATATAAGATTCCATACCACCCAACTATGCATAAAAACAGATTTTCCGTGGTCTCTACTACAAATTATAACTGTTCTATCAGTAGTATTCATAGATTCTAACCATTCTTGCATATATTCAGGATACATCATACCTAAAACATTCTTGAAAAAATAAGGAAAGGAAGTTTTAGATAATTCCATATCCATTTGTGTTACAAAGTCTAACTCATTTAATTCCAAAAAATCACCTAAAGTTAGCCTTTATGAAATAAACCCCTTCCTTTGGAATACCATGTCTTGTGCTTATATCATCCATAGAATTAACTTCGTTCACTATTAAATTTATTTCATGTGCCGAAACGTCAACATTAAAATCACTTTTCATTATTTCAATAGTACTATTAACTTGGTCGAAATTGTGTGTTTTAGAAGTATTATAATATACAGGCTTACCCATCATTTTTCTGATGCTATCATGTGCATCTAATATTTTTAATTCATCTTCACTACGCAAAACTTTCATGTCCTTTAGTGCGGTTTTAAATGCAGCAATGCCTTTTTTACTTCCGACTTTTCTTCTACCTGCCGAAGATGAAGTTATACTAGCATCATGTCTTAAAATTAAATTAATAATTTGTTTAAACGGATAGTTAATATTAGAATTAAATTCTTCGTCCCAATCTTTAGGTGTCTTTCCACTCTTAGAATTAGGATAATAACCGTTTGGATTAACACCAAGTTCTTTATTTGTTTTAAACCAATCATCTATCAAATTATTATTTTCCAAAGTTTCATATAAAAAAGCACCAAGTTCTGTATTTATTTCATCAACAATAACAGTTTCACCTTGAACTAGTAAAATTTCCTTTATTGCAGAACTTATCGTTTTAAATTCCGCTTTTAGTTTTTCAATATCAGCGTTTTTTAATGGGGAATTAATTAAATTAATAAACTCAGTTAATTCCTTTATGTCTTCCGAAGAAATCATAGCATATCCTAACTCTCTTTCTATATTTAATAACCGAATAAAGGAATTGTTTTTACTTGAACCGCTTGCTAAAGATTTAAAAGTTTTCATAGAGTTCTCGTTCATAGTAAAGGCAATTTCATCATCGAAAGGAACATATTGATGATAGACAGGCACAACGAAAAAGTCAATTATTGCAGTTAATAATTCATCTAATTCTTTTTCTGCTTCAATTAATTCTGAACGATATTCTTTGGCATTTAATGTACCTAAATTATTTAATCGTTTTTTACCCTTGATGCCTTTAATGTCCTTAGCCCCCATATCTAATGAAGATTCTTTACCATAGTTAGTGGCGGTAGGAGAAACACTTTCATCATATATTTTAGAAAAGGTGTTTAAAAACTTTGATATATTTTTGCTTTTTCTGTTTATGTCTTCTGAATCCAACCCATTATTAAACACATCATCTTCTTCATTATCAATAATTAAATCAGACTTTGTTGTAGAAGACAATGGTAAATAAAACTCAGTCATCGAATCAGTAACAGAAGCCAAATCTTCTAGTTCCTTAACATACTCTAATATTTTTTTATCTATGCTAATTCTAGTGTTATAATTAGCATCAAACTTAGCGCCTTGAATCAACAATAGTTTTTTCAGTTTTTTCAGTTGATTTTCAAAAATCGGTGTATTTTTGAACGCTTCTGAATTACCTCTATCTGTAAAAGCCCGATAATATATTGGGTCAACTGCTACAACCGTCTTAAACTTAGACAATATATCTTCAAGTTCTTTATTTTCTGTTGCTGTTATGGAATTTTGCCCTGTCCTTTTTATTTCGTCTATTTCTGCTGTTGTTCCTGTTACTTGACCTGTGTCTTTATCATACGTTGATACTGCTTTAGCACCTTGATTCTCTGTAAGTTTACCTTCTAATGCCGCATCAGTTTCATAATCAACATCTTCTGTAAAGTTAATTATTTTTTTATCTTTAAGAAGTTCTACAAATAATTTAATATGAATTTTTTTATTCATATAACCTTTAAGTTGCATTTTACCAAACTTAGTTACATAATTTAAATTATTTTTAATGTTAAGTGAACCTATTTCATTTTTAAATAATTTTAATTCTTCTATAATACTATTTAATTCAGGTGTAAGAACTTCTTCTTCTTCGTCTTCTCCGCCAATCTTATCAACGGCATTAATAAAATCTAAATATTTAGTTTGAAAAACTTCGTATTCTTTATTTATTCCCGTCCAATAAGAATATATGGCCTTTCTATTTTTTAAACTTCTTAAATCTATCTTGCCCGTTATAGAAGGTGCTGAAAAGATAATAGTTTTTCCCTGTTGTTTTGAATCATAACGACTAATTAAATCTAATAGTGGTTCTAAAACTTTAACTATTCCTTTCATATCATTCCCTCGTAACTTTTCAATATGTTGTAAAAAATTACTGCGGGTTTCGGGGTCTATACTAGCACCGCTTTTCAATTTTAATCCATTTAACGAATGTGTTTTATCCTCGAAGACTCTTTTGAAACTTAGTGTTTCTCTAGTATTCCTATCTGAAAAGTTGTTAAGCATATCATCTATTATGTCTACATCCATCGGACTTCTAGAAAGTAAAGAAGATACTTCCCTACGAAAGTTGGAATCTAAATCTAAATTGTCAGTATACGCTTCTCCTAAATATTGTCTTAAAGCATAATTTTCCATATCATTAATTTTTTTTGGAAAAGACGCTACTTCGTTTGGATAACCAACAAACAGATTTTTTGCCTTACCTGTTAACCAAGTTCTAAAAGCCTGTCTTTGGCTTTCCATTGAGCCTTCTCCTAGAATATCAGAAGGGTTTTCTAAAGCATAAGATTTATCCTTTGTCATAAGTCTATGTAAATACGATTCATCAGAAAAAATCATATTTAACAATTCATCTATTCTACTACCTATATCTTCCACATCTTCATTTTCGACAATATAATTTTCAAGGTCGTCTTCAAGTTTTACTATTCCTTCCTTGACATATGTTGAAAACCACTCATATTTTTTCCCCTCGTCCATAATTATATCCCCTTACTATTTAACCACTCTAATGGTTTGAATCCTTGTGTTTTCCCTGTTTTGGTTTTTGGTTTAGAAAGAAGTTTATCATTAGAAACTGTAATCATAGAAATTTTAATTTCATCAAATATTTTCTTTTTAATACTATCGAAACGTTTCAATAATATTTTTTTAATCATTATAACATCTGCCCTATCTGTTTCATTTTCATCAATTTCTCTATTTTTATTCGTGTCTATTTCATTAAACATTTCTCTTAATTCAAAATTGGGTGTTCCTATATTTGAATCTATATTCCTACTGAATTTTATTAATCTTTTATATTCTATTTCTAATTTATATTTCTTTTCGTTAGGTAAAGTGTCTAATGTCATCATCGGTTCTTCTTCATTGTCTATATTATCTTCGATTGCACCTGTATCTAAGTGAGTTAAATATCTAGTTTTAAAATTGTATATTGAACTATTTTTAGTTTGAGTTTTTAAATCTCCCTTAATCCATAATTTATCATTTTTTGGTAGTTTCTTCATCGAGGGTTTTCCTACATCTTCTTCAAAAGTGGGATACTCACCTATAAATCTTTTAAATTCTCTTGAATTTAAACTTGGAGAAATCTCTTTAGTTTTCGTTTGTAGTGCTTCACGACTTCCATCTTTTAACAACTCAAATACTGCTAATATTTTATCTCTTGTATCTTCTTCTAATGTTTCATAAAATACATCTACTTTTAGTGTTGGTAAATCCTCTAAATCCTTAAGGATATTGTCAAATGCACTCAATAATATCTTGTCATCATCAACATCGCGGGCTGCTGCCCTAATGTCTGAAATATCATTTAACCAACTTTTCCACCCAACTATATTCCATTCTCCGTTTCTCAATCCAACACTACATTTATTCTTAAAATGAAGAAGTAAATTGCTTAATTGTGTTCTATTAGTTTCATTAAAACTATTCACTACTTTATCATAATCGTCTTTTCTAGTAGAGTCTTTAAGGGATTCAACAATAAAAAACATTTTTAATTTATATATCAGAGATGCTTTACTCATAGTTGGTGTATTACTTATTATCATATCGTCTAATCTTTCTTCTATACTATTAGCATCATATTTTAAATACATTGCTAAGGAATTTTGAAACGCTTTCATTTTTATATTTTCATAAAACTCATCTTTACTTCCTCTAAAAAATCTAGCGTGGTCTGCTGTTCTAAGTTTTTCCCTTATGTTAGTAAAATAATTAAGAGCCAAATTATCAGTAATTTTTTTGTATTCATATTCATCCTTTTTCTCGCTAATTAGTTTTGGGTTTGTGTCGGTAGTAGTTTTAGGTTTTAATTTAACCGAATCAAAGGTCTTCAATCCCAACATTTTTGCCAATTGAGTTCTTTCAATTTTACCTCTAAAAATTACTGAACCTGCTAAAAGGTTTATTTCATCAACACTTAAAAAAGGTGCAAATTTAGTCAGTCCTATTACGTTAGAAGGTGGATTTTTAAACGGTATTTTTTTGTTCCCTATATAATATCCTTCTTGGTTTTTTGATTTCTGTTTTGGTTTATTTACATCTTTTTCTTTTTGTGCGTCAATACTTCCTTTCTCATCTTCAGTTTCATCTTCAGTTTCTTCCCTCTGATTGCCCCTATATTGAATACCTAAGACTTCGGTAGGTGTTTTAGTAAAACTTGTTAGGATTCTGTCAGCCTCTCTATACCTATCATCTTCGTCAAGTGTTTTATCAGAAAGAGGCATAACTATTACCAAATCATCACTTAAAGAATAACCTAACATTTCAGGATTATCTTTGTATTTATCCATTAAAGTTTTTTGAATGTCTCTATCTTTGAAAAGTTTTGAAATTTCTCTATTCCTGTGTTCCTTTTCACTCTCTGTTAACTTCTTATTTTTACCTCTAGGTTTCAAAGTAACATTTCTATTTTTTATATATTCTACTGCATCAAAATCAACTTCACCTTTCATGTATCTAAGAATATTATCAAAATCTCCTTGTTTTACTAACTTTTTCAACATTGGTTTGCTTTTATAGAAATTTTTTTCATAAATCTCTAACAATTTCTCTAATCTTTTTCTATATTTTTTAGTATGAACCATTTGGGGAGACTGATAGTAAGAGTCTTTTTCAGATAATTTTTTGGCACTTAGGGGGGTTAGTTTTTTTCCATCGTTATCTTTAGGTCTAAACTTATCTTTTCCTTCGTGAATATTATCTATTGATATTGGCGGGTCTCTAAAAAAACTAGGGAAAGCAACATATCTCAGTTTTGACATTAATTGATTAGCAGTTCGCTTGAAGTGATTATCCCCATTTTCCTTCATATGATTCTCTAATGATTCTCTTAATTTTTTCGGGTCATCAGTATCTAATAAAACATATATTTTTTTTACACCTTCGGTCATATTTTTTGAAGGTCTAGGTGCTTTTAGTACTGATTCCCAACTCATTGTAATTTCTCCTCTAAGGTAGTCATTATAATCAAAGTATTCTCCAAATTGCGTGTAGAAATTTTCTTGAAACTAATATTTCTTCTTTTCTTTCTCCGTCAAATAATAAATCTGCTAGACCTTCTTTTAACTCTAAATATCTCTCTTCCTTTTTTATTTCATCTTTCCAACTCATTGTATCATCTCCTGTATCAAAGTAATTTTTTAAGTTCTTCTTGCATTTTTAGATAGCCTTTATTTTCTAAATCCCCATGCGCTCTTGCGGCATATTCGTTGTCTTCAATTAGTTCTTTAATTTCAACTTTATCCATTGGAGGCAAATCTTTTAGATTTTCTTCATACATAGTGGCTAAAGTATTTGACCTAAGTACTTCTTCTCTACTTCCATAAAAATGTATTAGGGCTTGTATAACTTTTTCTCTCAGGTCTTCTTTTAATATATTCTTCCAACTCATTGTAACTTACTCTCCTTCTATACATTTTTCATAATTATCTATCATTTTTTCTAGTTCTGCTAATCCCCAAGTGGGAAATTTACTACCTTTTGGGGGGTTTTTAACACCATCTATCAAATGTAAAATTGTCCCTACTACCACTTCACAGGGTTCTTCTAATATTCTCACAAAATGGTTTGTCATCCCACCCTTAGAATAACCTAATTTTTCAAAGTAATAATTATCTAATTTTTCAATAAACATACTAAACTCAGTTTTTAATTGAGAACAACACGATTCATTCGCATCGAAATTTACATTTTGTTCTAAAGTTTGTAATTTTAAAATGTCTTTCCAACTCATTGTAACTTCTCCTTCAAAACTTCTTTTCCATGCCTTCTCAAAATCTTTACTTTTCGTAGGTTTAAAGTTTTCACTAAAACTTTCCCACATAGAATGTGCTATCTGTGATGCATAGTCTGCAAATCTATCTTGATGAGACTTAACAAACTCTTCCCACATATCATCAGATACATATACCCCCTCTTTAACCTTAAAATGTTCTCTTTGCATATATTGATAAAGAACAGGCTCGCCATCAACAAAAGCAGTTGAACCACTAATTTTTATATTCATTGTAACTTACTCTCCATTTTACTTCTAACATCTAGCCAAACTTCGGGATGGTTTTGTGCTAACACTTCTTTGATAATTTGCATCTGATGAACAATAATTGTATCTTGTCTCTTGTGAACTAACTTACCTTTGAACTCCATCAAGTATCTCAAACTCTCACGGACTTCCTTTGCTAACTTAGTTAATGAATCTATATGTTTTGGGTCTAACTCATCTGATTGAAAAAGTAAATCTAATTTAGTATCTAATCTAGAAATGTTAGCACTCAAAGTATCAACCTCATTTATCTCTCGCATTGCTATCAAGTTTGCTGCTGACTGTTGAACTAAAGGTTGAACGTGATTTTTCATATGGCGAACTACTTGGTCGGCAGTGCAGTTTAACATCGACCCTACTTCTTCGGGAGTAATTACAGAATCGTGTATTTGTAATTCAATAGCACTTCTATGTTCACTAGTGCAAATATTACATTTTGGGTTAGAAGAATTAACATAGCCTTCCATGTGATTTCTTTGATGCCTAGACGAAGTGCCGCTAGGCCAATCCATTTGAATATCTAACTCATCAGCAGTAATTATCATGTTATCTAATTCATCTTCTAGGCTCTGCCTATTATCTAAATTACAAAATACACAACGTTTTCTAGTTACCATGTTATCACCCCATTGACTCTTTCACTTTTTCTTTAAGTTCTTCTAATGATTTTTCCGCGTCAAGAATAGTAGGTCTTTGTATTTGTTTAATGAGGTCTCTTGCATCTTCTATAAGCAAACCTGTTTCTTTATTCAGTTTAATAGCGGCTTCTTCAATATTTTCATACAACCTTTCTAGTATTTCTTCCGTCTTTTCAATTTGGTCTAGATAAAATGAATATTCTTCTAATCCCTTTAATATAGAAAACCAACTCATCTTATTCTCTCCCTCATTTATAGTAATTTTTTAAGTTCAGCAATTAAAGCCTTAACATCTTTTTTAGTATAGGGTTCAGGATTTGCTAATTTTTCTGGACTAGGATAGCCTAAAATATTGGAATTAAGCACTTCCATAACTTCGTCCATTATATCATCTCCCCAATCAAAATCTTCTTTTATTATTCCTTTCCAACTCATCTTAATACTCCCCACAATAACAACACATACAACAAGAATAATTATCTTCATCTATTTTCATATCACAACATTCTAACATATTATTTCCCTCTTTAAAATATCTCTCCAATCATTTAAATTGGAATTTATTGATTTATTAGTTTGTACAAACTCATCCTGTACCATTTGTTCTGAACCATCCGGTACAGTGGTTTCTTCAACAGGGAAGTTAGCAATCTGAATAGTATTGAATTTTCTCTTGTTTTTATTTTCCCAACGCATTCTTTTGTTGTCTAGTAAAATAGTTACAATTTCGTTTATTCTCCATCTGCTTATTTTAAACCAAGCAGATTTTATTTCATTAGGAATATTAATTCCAATCATTTCCTTTATTCTATCTGAATCTCTGCCTCTAGGTATTTGTATTGCTTTTCCTTCAATTTCCATTTGACACCTTTCCCATTGAAAATTACCATTAGGTTGAGGTTCATCCATCCATTTCTTTATTATTCTTTTAACACCACTAATTTGCATTGCTTTCTTAGCCCAACCTCTTTGAGTTTTATCTCCTAATTGTATTGGTGTATCTTTACTTAAACCAAGTGGTTGTTCTAATGCTTCTATACCTGCATCTATTATTTGAATTAAACTATTAGTTAGTGTATAGCCAATTATATCATTAGGATTTTCAGCGTATAACATAGACCAAAATGGGGGTTTTGCAGTATTTCCATCTGCAAAACTATACCATTGAGTATTTTTAACAGCAGGTGAAGGTTTTAGTTGCGGAGCGTTAGGCTTTCGGTTTGCAATTTTATAATTTATCAACTCTTCATAATTAGGTGTTCTAAAATGTCCCCACACAGGTTGCCTATTTGTAATCTCACCCGTTTCTTCATCAATTTCTTTATCTGTAAAAGGAATACTTCTAGGATTCGAGGGATTTTCACCACTATTAATATTAGCCATATATTGTCTTAGTTGTTTTAAATCTGAAATATCATCAACATCAATATCATTGTTAAATATTCTTATTAACATATTATTTATTACATTGCCGCCCGCATTAGATTCTGCACCTGCCATACCTTTTGTTCTGCCTGTAACACCTTGTCTCAAAAACATAGTATAAAGTGAAGTTTCTTGGTGCATTCCTATTTCAGCACCGGAAACCTTATCTGTTTCGTCTACCCACTTTTGAAAAAGTTCACTTAGTAATTTAACATTAACATTGGCTTCAAAATTATAAGTTCCAGTAGGAGTAGTCGCACTAATTGTTTTTCCTACGTCTTTTTTTATTTGTTTTTTTGCCACGTTTTTTACCTCCTTTCGATGAAATTGATTTATTATTAAATAAAGATGAAGTTCCGCTATTACCAGTAGTAACAGCCCCCGCCATTCTTAGTATAGTAAACCATTTACTGTTGGGGATAGTTGCCACTTGTATAAGCGCAACAACAATTAGACTATGAATGTTTCACTAATTACTATTCTTTTTTATTTTTTCTGAGTGCAAACCACACCCAAAAATCATTTGATAAAGTCCAAAAAAATTTCTCTATTCTATTCAAGAACCTTTTCTCCACTTCTTGTTTTTCTTTTCCTTAGTTTTACTTGCTTTCCACTTGACCGAATTAGACCAATATGCAGCAGACAGTTTTCCACGTTTAATATTCTTCGCGTGTCTAGATTTGAATGCTTTTCTTTGTCCGGCAGTTTGGTTTGTTTTTACCCCTTGTTGACCGAACCTAATAGTCTTGATTTTATCTCCAACCTTTGCTACAACAATGTGGGATTTTGTTTTATGTTTAGGAGTTCTCTTTGGTTTATTGTAGCCACTAACACCTGCTCTTTCTAATCTAGGGTCTTTTCCCTTCTTTTTTAGAACTTCAAACCAAGTCATTTATTTCCCGCCTTTTTCTTAGCACATTCTTTACAAATAGGAACACCACTTTCAGAAACAGTCAAGTGTCTTCTAGACAACACCTTAGTACACCAACCACATTTATTTTTAGGCATATTGGTAACATTTCTTCGTCTAGATTTTCTTCCGCTAAAGTTAGGATTACCTACTCTAACATCTCCCTCTTCGGCTTTACCACTACCTGCTCTAGTATTTACTTCACGAACTAATTTTTTACCTGCCCTTCTAACAGTTTTTTTCGGTAATTCTATTCCCCTACCTATCGGTCTTTTATTTCCTTCGGGCGCTTGACCTCTTTCTTCAATTGCCTTTATTCTTTTTGATTCGGGCATTTTTTCTCCACCCATAATATCAGGAGGTCTATCTTTAGGTCTCCCTCTCCCTCTATTTTTTCTACTTCCTTTATTTTTAATAACATCAAACCATGTCATTTTTATTCCTCTTTACTCTATTCTTTCAGAAGGTATGTTAAAATCGAAATCATCCACTTCTGATAAAGTTCCTAAATCTGTACTCAATTTACTTAAGTTAATTTCTATTTGCAATAGGAGTTCTCTAATTGCATCATGGTCGTATTGATTGTCTTCGGTTTTAGGTGTATTATGCAAAGCCCTTCTTGTAACGTCAATACCCTCGATTAAAACATTTAAGTTTTTCATCATCTCTTTCATACTGCCCGCATCTATTCTTTGTTTTATTACAGTAGTTTCTTTACTTAAGTTCTTAAGTATATTTTCCCAACTCATTGTAATCACTTCTGCGAGAACTTCTTTCCGGTAGGAACGTGTTGTTTCCCCTTTTTAGTTCCTTCTCTTTTTTTTCTATCTTGATATTTCAATCTAGACTTAGAGGTTTTCTTATAAGTTCCCTTTGGCATATACCTACCCTTAGTTTTAGACTTAGGAGTTTTGCCTTTTTCTTTTGCACTATGTTGTTCGGCACTACCCCACTCTTCATTAGTCCAATTCTGTAAATCTCTTTGAGTTTTGGCCTTAGCCTTTAGCATATCAAACCAATTCATAGTCTCCCCTCGGATTCAACCAATCTCTTTTCTTACCTTCTGCTGTAATTTCATGCCAAATGTAGCCATTAACTGTTCCTATATTATCTCCAATCCATTCTAATAATTCATCTTCAATATCTTCTTGTGTAAAATCTTCTTCAATACCTAATTCTTTAGCAGTAAGAAAAGCATTTACAGTAATATCCTCGTAGGGTTCATCTTCGGTGGAATAAGATTCGATTACAAAAACTCGTTCTTGTTTTTTAACAATTTCAAACCAACTACTAATCACGATAACCACCACCTGCTTTTTTGTAAGCGGCGGCGAGCATTTGTGCTTTTCTTGCAGACCATTGACCTGCTGCTCCTCCTTTACTACCTGCTTTAATTCTTTGAAACTGTTTTTTTCTCATCGTTGGCTTAGTATAATTACCTGCTGAATTAACAGTAGATTTCTTTTTCTTCTTAAGAACTTCAAACCAAGTCATGCTAATATTCACTTGTAAAAGACCTAAGTTTAATATCCTTCCGTTTTTACTAATTTTGTGGGTAATAAAATGTTTTACCTAACGAAAAGTGAAAAATGTGGTGGAATTTTTTTACCACTAGCGCCCGTTTTTTTTTTAATTTACTACCATAACCGTAATAAGGATACTATTATTAAAAAATTAAGGAGCATAAAAGGGTTTAACCCATCTATTGCAACTAGTGCAGCGTTTATTGTCCCATTCTCCTGATGCGAAGTTTAAATGTCCCTTACAATAAGGACAGTAAGGCCGTTTTCTTTTACTAACGTTATCAAGAGCAGGTTTTTTATGTGTTTTTGTATCTTTTTTATTGTTTTTACTGATGTGGGGGCTAAGATTCTTAATTATGGAGAACCACAGGCCGTCAGATAGTGCCATTAGCCCGCCTAAAACACTAATGTTAATTAAATTAACGATAAAAAATAAAAAATAAAAAAAAAATTTGCAAACAAAGCATATGGTTGGAGACCTGATTTGATGTCAATAGTACCATATGGTAGCATCATTAATGATGCGCTACCACATCAGGAGGTGCTATTCGTGGACGAAGACGAAGAAGAAGAACAAGAGTAAGTAAATTACTCATGTGTAAGTCGCCCACCACACCATATGGTTGTAAGTGTAACTTTGAGGAACGAAACCCCCAACTGAACAGTTTTTTTATTCTACTTACTATCAAAATCCGGCTTCGTAGTTAGAACTAAGCGTGTTCAGGCTTAGATTTTTGTCAATCACTCAGCCAAAGAAAAAGTCTTATTATTGACTAATTTTCTGACTTGAGTTATTGAGGTTATATCGTGGGGTGTTTTCATACGCAAATATTTCAAAAAATATCTGTTAGTTGTTTGGCTGTAAAAATTCCAACAATCGAAAAGAGTAACATCTCCTTCAAGGTCAATTTCTGCAATTTTAGTTTCATATGAATAAAATGCACAAGTGCCGTTCTGATAATATCTTATTTCTTGGTTTGGTACTGTTCGACCTGTTCTACCTCTCATATTTTCGCTTCTAAAATCCATTTAAATCAACCTCAATACTTTACCGTCTTGTATCCATGTTGCTACAATCGCATTCTTTTCCTTATCTGAATAATAATTAGATAAGGTTAATACACGAATTGCAATTTCATTGTTTTTCGTTTTTCCTACTAGCATTCCTCTCAAGGCTCTTGGTCTGTTCGACATATTATTAAGGATAATAAAACAATATGGGGTATGATTCCCAAAGTTAATCATTACCATATGGTTGTGTACGTCAGTGGAACTTTGAGGAACTTAGTACAGATAACCCGATGGCCTTTCGACCAAAGGGCTACCACACAAATTTTGGGTTTAATTCTCTTCTTCTTCTTCTTCTTCACTATAAATGTAAGTCATGGTAGCATACCTCCTTGATACTATACCTTTGACAAAAGAGTATATAGGGATTACACAAAGTTTCATACCATATGGTTGTACATACACTTTGTCGTGTACAACTTCATTTCTGAAAGTTAATACCAATAGGACTTCAAGGGATAATTAACGGTAAAACATATAGAATATGTTCAGAGTTAACTGATAAATTACTGTTTTCCATGTATAACCGTTTGACTTATTGGTAGAGTATTGGTTTACTAAGCGAAAAGGCTCTAATCTAGAATAGCCTACATACTTTTCAATACATCAATCTCGAATCCTCAGTTCTAAGTTATACACTCGGATTTGTGCCTTAAGGTCACGTTTCCTGTGAGAGTATAATTATCTCTATCCGCCCTATTGGTGTTGTTCGTTTCGCGTTGAACTTACGCTTGGGAATTTTACATTTGATTTAATGCATCAAGATAAGTCTTGAGAACATTAAGTGCTTTACCTGTTTCTTCAACTACTTCAGAAGCAGAATCGCCTCTAATTTTAAGAGACTTTACAATATAAACATGATTTGAACCCGACTTAGATTGTGATATTTCAATCTCGTAGGGATAACTCAAGTTTAGTATTTGGTCGGGGTTTGTTGTTTGTACTAGTGGGTCGTTTGACATACTACTAGTATTGCCAAACAGTAAGTAGGGTAGCACGACAAAGTGTATGCTACCATATGGTTGGAAGTATACTTTGTAAACGAAACCATATACTGTTTTTTCATCATTATATATGTGAGAGGGCGGTATAACCCAATAATATACAGGATGTAAATAATATGACAGAAAAATTAGAATTAGAAGATAAAATTGACTTAATGACAACATGGATTGAAAGTGAAGATGTTCAAGGACATGATAGGGCTGGTTGGATAACTAACTGTTGGACTTTCGCTATGGAAGAATATGAAGATACAGGTGTTAAATCTACGGTAAGTACCACAATTTCGCAGATTTCTAAAGCAGCAAAAAGATATCAAATTGAAGGATATCCGATTGCTTCAAGAACTTCATCAAACATGACACAAGAAATGACTGATTTAATTGCATCGCATGGAAATTTCCTTGATAATATGGTTCAAGCCTTTGAATCATTACCTGAGAACCATGTAATACACTCGAAAAAATCAGAAGCAAGACCGGACAGAAGATATGCTGACGCTAAGGATTGGAGAAATCATTGGTTGAAGATTATAACTGATAAAGTAAAAGAAGAGGCTAAGGAGGCTACTCAATAATTGGGTAGTCTCCGTCCCTCTCACAAATGGGGACGCTAACAAAAGCACCGCTTCATACCATATGGTTGGAAGGTTGCTTTGCTAACGAAACCACATACTGTTTTTCTGACTGTATTAGTGCAAGAGGGTGGTAATCCCAAAATATACAGGAAGTAAAAATTATGACAGAACAAATTGAATTACAAAATAAAATAGATAAAATAACAACTTGGTTAGAAACAGAAGAAATGGTTAATCACGAAAAAGGTGCTTGGTTAAATAATTCTTGGACTTTCGCCATTGAAGAATATAATGAAACTCAAACTAAGAGTGTAGTTACACAAACTATTTCACAGATGTCAAAGGCTGCTAAAAGATATAACATAGCATCTTATCCTTTGGCTTCTAGGTCTACTTCAAGCATGACGCAAGAAATGCAAGATTTAGTCTTGGCTCATCAGCCTTTCGTAGATGCTATGTGTGTAGCGTTCGATTCACTACCAGAAAATCATGCAATACGTTCAAAGAAATCTACTGCACGACCGGATAGGAGATATCTTAACACAAATGATTGGAAACAACACTGGCTCGATTATATTATTAGTAATATAAAAGAAGACGCAAAGGAGAGTACTCAATAATTGGGTACTCTCCTACCCTCTTGCACATGGGGTTTCAATTAGCAAAGCCAATTTCATACCATATGGTTGTAGGTCTTAGACACACTAAGAATAGTAAATGAAAATCATGTACTTTATGGTGGGGCGGTCGGCTTATATACGGTTTCGGGAATCCGATGATGAAAAGGGGAAATGGTTTCATTTGCCCGAATGTATTCTATTCATCACATAAAGATACTATCTTAGTAGGAAATACATATTACTACCTATTATCAACAACATTTCAATGACTTATATCTTAGTTTCTATATAGTATAGTATATTATACCAATATAGATACATTATAAGATATAATATAATAGATATAGTAAGCACGTTTGAGACATTTAGTTAATTCTCGTTGTTTCTTGCTATTTCTTATCTCATTTGAGAATGAGAAACGTGAGAAAAGTGGGAAATTAGAATAATTTTAGATATAATTATTATTATTCTCATATTATCATAATTATATTATACTACTACTCTCTCTCTCTCTCTCTCTCTCTCTCTCTCTCTCTCTCTTAGGAGAGCATGAGAAAATGAGAAAATAATAAAAAGGCACTATAATGTGCCATTCCAAGTAAATATCAAACATTGCCTCTCTCAAATGAGTGAGAAGTGCTTGAGAATTACATCACACTCACACATAAGGATAGTCTCGTAAATCTAGGACTTAAAACTACTGAAACAGGTATAGCATTATTCCCTCAGTAGCAGAGAGTGTTAGTTGACCTTGTGGGAATTAGGGGTTTTTTACAGTAATAAGAACCGAGTAAAATAGTTAGAATGTTCTTAGCGGAATGTTCTTTCTATACAACTCAGAAGAAGATGCAGAAGTTTGCATTAGAAGAACCAAACACAACAGTTGAGATTCAATCAATTGAATATCAAGTAGCGAAAAATGACCTTCGGGTAGTGAAGTAGTGAAAGACTTTCTAGAGAGAATTAATTCTTAGTAGGCTTGGGAAATCTAAAAAATGCTTTCTTTGGAAAAGGTATTTCTAAAGAACTAAGCGCAATAATGATGAAAGCAATTTTAGTCATGGTCTTTCGAGGCTATGCATTTGTAAGTAATATTAGTAGTCGGCATGAGCAGTAAAACATCATTGGTAACATATGACTAACGTTATCGTACCACCTTCGTGTAAAGCGGCATAGCACGTTTTTTCTTTCCCCTTTCAAACTCAAAATATCCTGTATGGTTTACTGCCCTACAAAAATGGGCTTGTCTTAACTGTCATTAAGGCAAGTCCTACATACTCAACGATTCTTGTCTTACTACCTTCGGAACTAGAATACAAGAATCTTTATGAGTTAGGTTTTAGATAATAATAAATTGGAAATTCGTTCTCTGTTCGGTAACGTGTTGACATCTCCTATCTAGTCGTGTGGTGCGACCCAATTTCCCTAACTATCACATTCCCAAATATAACAATAATAAAAAGAGGAAATAAAAATGAAAATAAAAGGAACAAATGAACAAGAAGAAATATGGAAAGAAATGACTTACGGTGATTCTCACATGATGGTCTATGCAGGTGCAGGTACGGGTAAAACCTTTACAATCGTAAATGGTGCTGAACACGTTGTCGGTAGAAAATGCTTTTTAGCATTTAACAAAGCAATCGCAACAGAATTAGCAAACCAATTACCTGATGATTGTGAAGCAAAAACGTTTCACAGTTTAGGACTTGCAGCGATTAAATCAGAGAGAAGAAACTGTAAAATTGATAATAAGAAAACATACAAGATTGTAGAAAACTTACTTGGTAAGAAATTTAAATCAAAGACACAATTGGTTAAACTAGTTAGTCTAATTAAATCATCAATGGTTGAATGGGATGATAGAGAATCAATTATCTCAATTATGCAAGAATACAATATCGAGTTCGATGGTGTATTAGAAATGAATAATGCTTTGAAGTACTTACCTACAATTAAGAATAATTGTATGGATTTATCAGTAGTTGACTTCGATGATATGATTTGGCTACCTGTCGAATTAGATATGAATGTCAAACATTATGATGTAGTCTTTGTTGATGAAGCACAAGATTTCAATGAAGTCCAAAGACAATTAATTTTGAAGACTTGTAATGGTGGACGAATGATTGTAGTTGGAGACCCTAAACAAGCAATCTATGGATTCAGAGGTGCTGATTCAGCATCAATGAAATTATTCCAAGATACATTATCTGAATCTCCTAGAGGTGTAAAAGAGTTTACTCTTAGCATTACTTGGAGATGTCCTAAGACAGTAGTTGCAGAAGCAAATCGTTTCTTTAGTGATTACTCATGTAGAGAGGATGCAGAAGAAGGTGAAGTAAATGTTAATGTAGCCTTTGACCCTAAAGTTGGTGATATGGTTTTATGTAGAACAAATGCTCCACTAATCCAAAACTGTTTCCAATTAATTTCAGAAGGAATACCTGCCTTTGTATTGGGTAGAGATATTGGTTACAGTCTGCAATTATTAGTTGGTAAGGTAACTAAGAATAACGATATGTTAGTATCTGATTTCTTACCATTGCTTAACAAACATATTGAATATCAAATGGATGTATTCAGAAAAGCAGATAAAGAAAGATTAGTTCAATCTCTTGATGATAAGAGACAATGTATTACTTATCTAACTAGAAATGCAAATACCGTTCAAGGTATTCTTGATAACATCAAAGCAATCTTTGGTGATGGAAAGAAACGTGGTGTTATCTTTGCTACTATTCACAAAGCAAAGGGATTAGAAAAAGATAACATTTGGATTCTAGAGCCTCAACTTATGCCTCATCCTATGGCTAAATCTGATGCAGACAAACAACAAGAGACTAACCTTTGTTATGTGGCAATCACAAGAGCAAAGAAGACTTTGAATTATGTAGGTGAAAGAATTGGTTAAATGTGAAGAATGCAATGACAGAGGAATTATAGCAGTACAGCAAGCAGAAGGCGGTATTGAAATAGAACCATGCATACCTTGTAATATGGAAGATTATGTTGAGTATATTGAGTCTCTTGTTGATAGAGATTTACATCATGATTTTTTTAGGAAACACGGTATTGACGAAGAGGGGGTTGAGTAAGTTGAGTAAAATCTTAACTTACTCTTCCCTACTTTTTTTTGGTTTGGAGGATTTTGAATGAACATATTTATTTTATCAGAAGATGCAGAAGAATGTGCTAAGATGATGTGCAACAAACACGTTGTTAAAATGCCAACAGAAAGTTTACAAATGTTATCAACAATAGCAGACCATTTGGGATATGAAAATGTACCATTCAAACCTGTAATGTTAAATCACCCCTGTACTATTTGGGCTAGAGAAAGTAAACAAAACTTTTCTTTCTTGTTAACCCACACTAAGGCTTTATGTGATGAATACACTCTTAGATATGGAAAAATACATAAGGTTCAAGATTTATTATTATTATACAATGTCCTATGGATTAAAGTTCTCAATGATTTACCCGACATCGGTTTAACACCTTTCGCAATAGCAATATCAGAAGATATGTCTTGTAGAAAAACAGAAGGTTTCGATGATATGTCCATAGTAGGAAAATATCGTCAATATTATTTAGATGATAAATGGCATTTAGGAGATTGGAAAACTAGTCCTCCTTCTTGGTGGCCTGAGAACCATGTAGAAAACAAACGTGCAGAAGTAAAACTTTTGTGTTCAAATATAATAAAAA
>Ga0315316_10000083_pt1 | contig 46436 bp, 33 predicted proteins | sample M160m3416metaG_FD_203702 | JGI IMG/M metagenome (GOLD analysis project Ga0315316, IMG submission 203702) | Ammonia-oxidizing marine archaeal communities from Monterey Bay, California, United States - M1 60m 3416 | ecosystem: Environmental > Aquatic > Marine > Intertidal zone | place: USA... | reverse complement strand
AAAGGTTGGAGCCAAGTCAGGCAAACTAACGAAGTCGTCCACGACTCTTCCCTTGGCTTCAATGCCTTTGGGCCAACGAATCGCCAATGGTACTTGGGTACCCAAATCGTAAAGGCTGCATTTTCCTCGGGTGATACCCGGAATACCATGGTCACCGCTGACGACAAGGATGGTGTTTTCAAATGCATTGATCCGCTTCAGTTCTTCAATCAGAACTCCAAGGCCTGCATCAAATGCTTGTGCTTCGCCAAGGTAGTCTGCAAAGTCTTCTCGGACGACAGGAACATCTGGCAAAAAGGGTGGTAACTTTCCTTTCAACGAATCAGGGTCGATGCCCCACAATTCTTTTCCGCTGCCGGCAATCCACTTGCGATGGCAGTTGGTAGGACCGAACCAATAGCAAAACGGTTGATCATTATCAGCCTTTCCATCATTGTCAGCATCGAGAAACGATCGAACATTTTTGCGGACTTCTTCAAGCAAATTTCTTTTTCCGGCATCACGGTCCGGATTTTTCATGGCTGATTGCGAGAACTGATTGAACTTGGATCCATGGCGATTGTGGGCGCGCGGTTTTCCACCGTGGGGAGCATTTGCAGGGGTTCCCGGGCTCCATACTTTGTAGGTATGTCCGATGCGGTATCCCGAATCCTCTAGCAATAAGGGGTACGCGGGTATCGACATGTCCCAAACTGCGCCTTGCAGAATCGACGCACGCTTGCATCGCCAGAAATGCTGACCTGAAAGTAATGAGCTTCGGCATGGTGTGCAGGACGGAGCACTGACAAATGCTCGCGTGAATAGAAGCCCGTCTCCCGCAACGGCGTCAAAGTTGGGTGTTGAAACGTGGTCGTTAATACCACCGGGTACCAGTTTGCCGTAGGCACTCGCATACTTGCCCCAGTCATCGGCAAACGCCATCACAATATTGGGTCTGTCAGCAGCCAACACCGACGCGGGCCCGATGGCTGTGGCTAGAGTCAGCAACAACGCAGCTCGAAAGGGGCTCTGCAAAACCTTGCTGATTGACTGGATTTGGTTCATCGATTCGTGCCCATGAAATTAGCGGATGCCGTCTCACTCGATTTTAGTCGAATTCGTCCCGATAGTGTGCCGCACACCGGGTCGTATCGATTGATCAATATTGGCGTGCAATGAGCGGGAATTGCTTGTATGTGCTTTTTATGTACAGAACGAATCAACGAGTAGACTGAAACGTGCAAAATGAATCGTGCGGGAACGCTGCCCTGGAGATACAGGGGCGTTGCCATGGAGGCAGATGTGTGATGACAATGACGACGTCTGCCCGTGATTGCCACCTCTGGCCCTGTGACCTGATGACAACGTCGAGAGATTTTATGAACGATGAATCTGCTGAAGAGACGAAAGCGAGTCCTGTCCCTCTTTCCGCTTCGGCGCGGCGAGTCTTGGGGGTTTTGGTCGAGAAAGCCAAGACCACTCCCGACAATTACCCTCTCACATTGTCCGGAATCGTGACCGGTAGCAACCAGAAATCGAATCGTGATCCCAAGATGGATCTTGATGATGAAGATGCACTGCTGGCGTTAGACGAACTACGCAGGCTTGGTGCAGCGCGGGAGGTGCAGGGCTCGGGGCGGGCGATCAAATATAGGCACTCAGCATACGATTGGTTGGATGTTGATGGAGCGGGTTCTGCTGTGATGACAGAGTTGTTGTTGAGAGGTCCCCAAACTTTGGGCGAATTGCGCACGCGAGCGTCTCGAATGCATCCCTTCGCTGATCTGAATGTGATGAAATCAGTGGTGAGTGGTTTGGCTGAAAAGGGATTGGTGGAATCGCTTACCCCCCCAGGCCGAGGCCAAACATTTTCACACACCCTGTACCCGCCGCAGGAACGTCAATTTTTAAACGCGAAACTTGAAAAGCAGAATGCAGCAAAATCTCCAGTCGCTGCAGGTGAGTCTACCGATACAAATCGAACTGCAGTGGACCAACTGTTGGACCGATTAGAGACGGTCAATAATCGCATCGATACGTTGGAGAAACGACTTGCTGAACTCGAGAATTCCAATTCGTCAGATTGAGTCGCTGTATTTGGGAAGACTCACTTCCATTGGCAAAGGGAATCGACATAGTCCGCGCTGCCATCGCGTTTCCATGGATCCAGTTGTGCCTGTGTCTTGAGTTGCTGCCCACGCTTTAATGGTGTGGCGAAGAAGGAGCAAGCAACTTCCGGCAAGGCGCTCATGTCGCCCCACAGTTTTTCGAATTGGGCGACGGGAAAGACGTCTTCTTGAGCGTGTCCCCATCGTTTTTTGACATCTTTCAGGGTGATGTAGGTGGGAAGCCGTGAGGCCATTTGTCTGACAGCAGCGCTGACGCGTGTCTTGTTGGCGAGATCTTTTCGCTCGAGTCCGAATGAAGCAAGCAGTTGATCGATGCTAATCCACGTCGTCATCGAATTGTAGAAAGTCAGATTGAATTCGGCCTCATCATCAGGCATGGCAAGCCCTTCCACCAATCTTGGTCGACCATTGACTGACGCTAAGCCTCCGCCTCGATCGTCAATGCGTCGACCAATGACTTCAAAGCTGAGTGTGTTTTGCTGCTTGATGTGCATGCCCAGCAAGCCGGGGTCGACATTGGCTCCCAGAGTATCAATGTTGTGGAGCATCAGGTACACGAGCTCAGGTTGATCACTGAGCATTTGATTCAGTATCCCATTGAGTAACATATTGGGGACTTCGTACCAGTGACCAACGGGGTGGATGCATTGGTGTGGAAGATTGTCAACGTAATCAGTTCCTTCTCCCATCTGTTTGGCCCAGCCCATCAATGCTGCTCGCGCGCTTTCTCGCATTTTCTGTTGTTGTTCATCCAGAATCTGCTGGGCTGTTTCCTCCCAGAGAAAGCGAAGATCCCGAATCATAGGGATCATCCGCATTCCGATGCTTCGGCCAGTAGAAACGTAGACTTGATTTTTGAGGCCGTGATTCTGGTGCGTCGTCAGGTGCGTCCGAATGGCGTCATCAGTTAAGTAGCTGGTGGTAAAGACATGAGGAATCGAACCGTTGCAATCGTTACTCGTTTTACGATTCTTTGCCAGATGGACCTCAATGAAACTGCGGTGGCGGCCTGAGAAGCGGTTGAAGGGATGAAGTGCTTTGCAAACTCCAGCACCTTCTGTCCAACGACTCCCCACTCCGGCGGCCAATGTGACGACCCCAACTTTACCCTGCTGGATGGCCTGTTGGCCTAATTCAACGAATTGGGCAGGAACGCCAGATCGGGTTTCGATGAAATCCCCCGGTTTTATATCTTCCAATGTCAGGTTGTTGGAAAGACGGTTTTGAGCGAGACCAATTCTTCCGCTTTGTAGATCACTGCGAATCGCTTCATGTTGCTGTTGGTCAAAACCACAGCCACTCAGAATCTGTTGTAGATTCGCGGCTTGTGTGGCTGTTGTGGTGGCTTGCGGAAGAATGCTGTCGAGCAGTTTTGTATGCTGATGATTGTCACTAGCTCGGTATTGTTGCCCGAGATGCTCCAATTCGAGACGTTGGTCAGGACTTAGTTCCCTCATTGAGGCTCGCAACAGGCCAGGCAGTACAAGTGAATAATATTGCCCCGGCATCCCGGCTGCAGGTTCGTCAACGAAATTCGCTTTGGAACCGTCGTCGTTGATCTTAAAGTCGTAGACGACAGGATCCATCGCAAACGGCAGCGAGGTTTGCAGAAGCTGTTTGGTTTTGATCAGAGTTTGGCCGAGCCAGTCCTGAGCTGATTGTTTGATCTCAGGATCAAAAATGAATCCCATGCCCCCACCCGACATGCCGCCCAGCATCCAGAAACCCCAGAATTGATCACCAAACTGTTCGCGGCATTGTGTGATCAATGAATCGGTAAAGCGGTTGGTAGCCCACGGAATGATCGTTTGCAGTGGGCCTTCGAAATTCCGGGTTGTAGCATCACCGATTCGCTGCAAATCACCATCACTTAGCGCTTCGACAATTTCATCAAGCATACTCATTGCATCGAAACGCCCCTCCCACTCTTTTTGACTTCGAAGCAGGTAATGCTCTGTGACCATTTCCAAAATGGGACCGACATTTTGTGCCATTCCACCGTGCACCAGTACCAACGAGTCCTGTATTTTCTGTCTCGTTTCACGAGAGATTTCACGTTCGGACATCACATGGTGGGTCGGCATCAAACGCCCACGACTGATGCCAAATTCGGGATCACCGTCCTGAGATTTTGCTCCCTCGATGAGCTTGATTCCTGGCCAGACACCACCTGAATCCTGCCAACCGCCACCGCTGCCGCCAATCCACTCGCCTAAGATCGCGCGTGCTGCAACAAGCCGCCGATCGCTCTCCTCCAATGTGCCAGTCAGGCTTGTGGTCTGATTGGTGGCTCGCATCATCAATGAAATCAAAGAGCCGAGAAGATTTGTCGACACAGCCAGCCGAGACCCTTTGGGAATGTCGTTGATCTTGCTGACCACCTCGATTCCTTTGCCGCTACCTACGACGCGGGTCAAGAGTCCCGTGAGTGAATGTCCGCATCCTTCCAATCCGGGTGGAACAATGCCGGAGGCAATGACAGCTGCTTTGAGTAGTCCCAAGTGATCCTGAGCAAAGTCGAACATGCTGGCGATTGAATCAACTTCCACTGTGGTCCCCAAGTCCACGCTGGTCAGTCGTATGACTGGACGATCAATCACTCTCAGGTAAGTCTCGATAGGGGGACTTGTGGTGGTGTCACGGCCCCTGACCCCGAGATCGACAGATGCATTCAGTACGCGGGCTCCTTCTGGGAAATCCATTCCAAGAAAGAAAATATCACTCCAGGCGCTGTGGGAAAAATCCATGCGTACCGCAGTGACTTCACGCAGAATCGGCATCGCGCCGGTGTCTGGATGTGGTTTCAGTATTTCCGGTCGAATTCTTAATGGCTGTTCAGCCGGATGGCCCAACCGGAACATCCATTGGTTGCCTTTGACTGTTCGGACACTTCGGCGAACCTGATCAGCAAGTGTCTGGAATGCGAGCTGATGATAGGCTTGTGCCAAAGCACTTGCGACACCATCACAGGGACCTTGGTCTCCTTGCGTCATTAGAAATGAATCAATCGCTTCAACGAAACGTCGCGAAAGTAAGTGTTCGTATCCGGTGTAAGGGATGTACCCCGACTGTGTAGCGTTGAGCTGTTTTGGCAGATGGTAGCGATAGATCGCTGACAAAAAAAAGAGAGCACGAACACGGTGGTACAGGTTGTCTTCCTGTCGCCGGAAATGATCCAAGTCCTGACAATGGCCAAGCAGGGTTTCCAGTTCTGCACCGGAGCATACTGAATCGAGTGAGCGATTTCGAACTTCGTTCTCGTCCGAAAGAATGATATCGACCAGAGAACTCATGGAGTGGCACCGGTATCTGTCCGATTTGCTAACAGATCAATCAATTCAACAAGTATTTCATCTCGATCTTGACCACTGAGTCCAATGGCAAGTTGAGCCTTGAGCAGGCCGTATTGAATTCCGAGGTTATGTCGCGTTCCGTTCAAACGATACGCCAAGTATTTACCGCGCGTCAGAAGCATTGCGACCGCGTCAGACAGTGTGGGCTGTGCAACGATCTTTGAATCCAATAATTGACCTATCAAATCCATGATGTCACCCGTGAAGACATGCATGCCAAAGAAGCCAAGGTAGTGTCCTGCCCGCAAGCCGGGGGTCACTAGTTCCTGCTCTGCATAGGTGGGGGTTGGTTTTTCAACAACTCGATCGATTTGATAAAGCCCATCGGTCCTTGGCGTCGGCGAACCACTGACGATGCCAAAGTAAGGGAGATTGTTTTCTCGAGTCGACTGAACGGCGGATACCGAGCACTCATGCTCGTTGGCCATTTGCACCAGCTGTTTTGCACACGGTACATCTGTGTTGCTGAGGTACAAATGGTCTCCCACCAGATGCAGAAACGGCTGACCGTCGACAAACGATCGTGCACGGTAGACTGCATCTGCATATCCGAGAGGCTCAGGTTGCTCGACGAAGTGCAGGCTGCCAATTTGTGGCCCGGCCGCAGCTTGATAAGCCTCCGTATCACCCGGTTGAATGATCACGCAAACTTCATCAATGCCGGCAGCAACTGTTTCTTCGATAATGAGCTGCAACGCCGTCTTTTCCTGCCCATCCCGATCTACCAATTGTTGGAGCGGGAGGCGATTTTGATTTGGGGCAGCAGCGGTTATGACCGCTTTTTGTATCGGCATTGAGATGTGGCAACTGTGCGTAACGGTGTGTTGATGAGGAGCCTTTATCTGTCCCCCAATCTAATCAGGGAGCTGGATTGCAACAACAGAAACCGAGTTGTATTTCTTGGTGTGGAAGAGAAAATGCATCACTTGGCTACCGTCATGTTTTCAATGTCGACCGTAAATTACCAGTCAGGGCTTTGCTGGCGTTCGTGAAATGCTCAATGCCATTGGCGTCCCAAAACCAGGAAGGTTGGATTCAGGGCGTCAAAGCGAACTCGGTCGAGTTGATATTGGCCTCTGGCAATGTTGATCATACGAACATCGCTCCGTAGCCCAGCCTCGTCAATTTTGGTTTGCACGGCCACCAGATTGTCAGGGCTGGAGACATTGACAACGATACTTCCCCCGGGCATCAAGCGTGATAAGGCTGCTTCCACAAGGTCCGGCACCATGCGTCCGCTTCCACCAATGAAAATTGCATCTGGGTCGGGTAGCTCATCGAATGCTTCGGGCGCTTGACCATGAACTGGAACCAGTCCAGGCACATCGAACATCCTCGCATTTTCTACCATCAGCCCGAAATCTTCCGCATCCATCTCAATTGCGAATACCTTTCCTTGGAAAGCAATCGCAGCAGCCTCGATAGCAAGCGAGCCGCTTCCTGCACCCACGTCCCACACAATGCTTTTTTCCGACAACGACAGTTCAGACAACGCAATGCAACGCACCTCGGATGGTGTCAGTAAACCCCGTTTGGGACGTGACTGAAGAAAGAGATCGTCAGGGTTCCCGAACAAACGTTTTCGTCGGCTACCGCTGGGTGAATCTGCCGCTCCTTGTCGCCGGACTAAAACCATCACATTCATTTCGGAAAATGACTGTTCGCGGATCGAATCCAAATCACCCTGAGTGACCACCTCATCAGGTGTGCCAAGATTTTCGCAGACATAGACAGTGAAATAGTCGATCCGCCGATCCAGCAGGGCTTCAGCGACCACGGACGGCGAGATCACGTCGGTGGTGAATAGGCCCACCCGCTCTGCGGTACGAATGTTATCGACGACTCGGTCAAGGGATTGTGTGGCCAGATTGGTTAAGTAGGCGTCATCCCAGCTTTCTTTCACGCGAGCAAATGCTAGTTGCATGCTGCTAACGTGTGGAACAACTTCGAAACGTTCTTTACCGAAGGAGTCAGTGAGGTACCGAGCTATCCCATAAAACAGCGGATCACCCCCGGCGAGCATCACGGACGTCCGTTTGGGAAGCTTGACGATCGTTTCCTTGAGGGATTCCAAGCCACCCCCGATTTCAATGCGTTCAGCGTTTGTTTCAGGGATTTTTCGTAGCAGTGGTGCTGTTCCAAGTAGAACTTCTGCTTGTTCGATTAATTGCCTCGCATGTCCGGTGAGACCTTGGAACCCGTCATCTCCAATACCGACGATGTGTATGCGTGATGTCAACGGAAATAGTCCTTCTTAATGAGTTGCCAAAGTATGTTTTGGCAGGACAGTACGACGCTTATCAGGCGTATGTCAGTTTCGTATCAAGTGAGCGGGATGACCAACATGTGGTGATGGGCAAGATCTCGCTGACTCAGAGTTTTCTCAATTCGCGAAGAATTTCTTCTGCGGTACTTCTTCCAGCAGACGTGCTGCTAACTTTTTTCCACGCGATTCGACCATTCTGGTCAACGATAAATGTGGCGGGGTAGGCAGTCTGATTACGTGCTTCCCAACGTATTCCCCACTCCTTCACCATTTGCATGTCGTCATCACGAACCACCCTGATGGGATCGGGCAACCTCCTTGACCCAAGAAAACGCTTCGAGTTTTGCTCGAGTTGATCTGCCTTGCCTGGATAAACCAAGACGACACATTTGGATTTCGAGGATAAGGCTTTGGCCCGATTGACCACCGAATTGAATTGGTTCTTACACATTGGACACTGAAAACCGGGGTAACCCCGCAGCACAATCACCACAACAGGTCCATTGCGATACTCGTCACGAAGGCTAAGAAACTTTTTTTTCCCTACCAGCGGTAGTTCGAAATCGGGTGCACGCTGTCCGATGCCAGGCTGGTTCTGTGGAACGCCTTGTGCGGGCAACCGATTCGCAGTTGGTATCCAGATGAGTAGCAGTTGGCAGCAGCATAGGCTAACCAGCAACCTTGCCCAAGACGAGCACGGTTTGTGTTTTGGCCAGGAAGCTTGTTTCGGTGTAGTCATGATCAAGATCCATTTGATGTGCGACCAATCGTTCATCAGGAAACCTCAATGCACTTGTCAGGTTCAAGTGATCAGTGAAGTATCATTGATTACGCTTTTCACGTTGCCGGCGGCTATATCGTTCCAGCAGTTTTCGTTCAGATGCCGTCAGGCTTTCTTCACCAGTTTGGTGAATCTTTGCCAGTAATCGGTCAGCTTCATCCGCTTCCTTGCGCAGTTTCTTGTCAGGATCATGAAGTTTCAATTTCATGCGTCGTGATCGTTGCCGCATCTTGCCACGGATATCGGGAGCTGATCCGAAACTCAGCCATCGGAAATTCCAATGTCCGTAATGATATGCCAATGCAAACCCGGCTCCAGCCAAGTGAACGGTGAACGCCGTGGACGTTTCACCACCGGCAAGTGTGAAAAGTGAACCCACCAGGTCCATGCCGACGCAAAGAGCTGCCAGAACCCAAGCCTTCATCTTTACAATTCCCCATAGGAATAATTCCTGCTGCGGGAAATAGCAGGCGAACATGACAACCAGTGCAAGGACTCCACCACTCGCTCCGATGGTGGGAGCAGCCAGTTGCATCGCGTCACCGGATTCTGCCGCTGCAGGCATTGAGTTCGTCACCAACCCAGTGATCGCGCCGATGAATCCTCCCACAATGATCGATATCAGATAAAAGCGGAGGAATTCAGCACTGCCCATCCGCGATTCGACCATGCGGCCGAATACATAAAGCATGAACATGTTGAACACGATGTGCCATATCGAATTCAGGTCATGGAAAAAACCATAAGTCAGGAATTGCCACCACATCCATGGTTCGAATAATGTGGTTGGCACGAATCCAAAGAATCGGAGAATGTTAAATGATTCACCACCTTTGGAGCCATTATCGAAGAACAGCATGCTGATCAAGAAAATGACGACGTTGATGATGATCAAAGTCACCGTCATGCTGCGTGGTTTTTGGACGCGATCCCACGACGTTTGGTAGGAATTTTGGTCGTCACGTCCATAATCTCGGTCATAAAGACCCATGAGTGGAATAGTCCTTGGAGCAAATGGTGCTGGTTACCGTTGGTAAGGCAACCAGATGGTGGATGATGTTGGGGCGACAGTGGTGCCCGTTGTTTGCGGAAGCCTCTTACGCCGTTGTCGGCTGCTTGTTGTCGCCACTTGACTGTTGTTTCAGGTATTCAACTGCACGTCGCAGTTGTGGGTCCAATTCGAGCCCTGTCTTCAGGTCAGGTTTTGCGCTGACTGCATCTGGTGTATCACCGGAGTCATCAGATTCTGGCTGCTGCTGGGAATCTGAATTCTGCGGTTCTTCTGCTACGTCAGATTTGTCATCAGCTGCCGATTTTTCGTTTGGATTTGTCTCATCTGAGTCTGAGGTTTTTGTATCTGATGCTTCCTCGTCGGGTGGATTTAGAGCAGCGTTGTCTTTCTTCCCTTCGTTGCCGGTCTTGGCTAGTGATGGGTACGAAGCTTCACGCCAACGCTTTGCCAAGTCAACAATGGTTTCTTCATCCAGTTCTACCTTCAGCCCCTCGTCGGGCTGAACGCCCCATTCATCATCTTCGGTCGCGTCTTTTCCTCGATGAATGTTCTTTCCGTTAGGACGATAGTATCTTGCCACGGTCAGTCTTAATGCGCTGCGACCGTACTGCAGGGGCAAGATGTTTTGAACTGTCCCTTTTCCATAACTACGCGTGCCTACGATTTTGGCTCGTTGGTTATCTTGCAGGCAGGCCGCAACAATCTCACTGGCGCTGGCGGAATCCGTATCAATCAGAATAGCGATTGGCTTGCTTGTGTCGACTAAAGTACCAGCAGTGGCATCAAAACGATCTTCGACTTCTCCGCCACGAATTCGAGTCGAAACAATCTTCCCACTGTTGATGAACATGTCACTGATCTCAGCAGCGGCGTGGAGCAGACCGCCACCGTTGCCACGGAGGTCGAGTACAAGACCGCTGAAGTCGTTGTCGAGGTTTTTCAGGACTTGTTCCAATTCACGGACTGTCTTTTCGCCGAATCGCGTAAGGCGCACGTAGGCAATCGAAGGATCATCACGGAGGCGGTATACCCAACGATTTTCTTTGTCTCTGTAGTCACCAATCACCGACTCAATTTCGATCCGCCCGCGCTGAACCTTGATGGAGACTGTCTCATCTGCACGATTGATGGTCAGGTCAACGTCGGTCCCAACCGGTCCCTTCAGCTTTTTGCTGACTTCACGCAGTTCCTCTGTTGATACGTCCTGTCCATTAACAGCGACAATCAGGTCACCCGGCAAAATGCCTGCTTCTAATGCAGGTGAACCAACAAGTGGAGTAATCACACGGACTGGTGTTTCGGGTTCCGGTTGTTCGACGAAGATCCCAATCCCCGCAAATTCCTGATTCAGGGTGTCTTGAAACGACTCGTAGTCTTGTTGAGGAATGTATTCACTGTGTTGGTCCAAGGTGGCTGTCATTCCATCCATGGCCGAGATCAAGAGTTGCTCTTTATCCACTGGGTCGACGTAGTAGGCGTCGATTAGGTCCAAGGCATTGCCCACGATCATTGCTGTCTTCGCTCGCTGATGTGCGAAGTAGCACAAGACACTGACAAAGGCAGTGATAATGATAATGTTGAGATTGCGTGGTGGCATGATTGGCTTGCAATTTTGATAGCTGGGCCACAATCCGTGTGCTCGTGGCCCCCGAGTCGTTCATTGTACCGATTTGGCACGTTTATCCGAACGCCGGGAAAAAACCCGTAAAAAGTGAGGTCAGACCCCGTTCAAAAATGGGACTGGAATCAAAATGGCATGCTGCTGTACCCAGGTCAGCAAACCATCCCAACTGGTGTACTGGGACACGTAAACGAATAGCAGATAAATGCCAATGACCAGCGGCATTACCATTCGAATCATTTTTCGTGAGATATTTTTCCAAAGGCCAATCGGTTCCGGCATCCTCCTTGCCCTGCGAAGGGCAAGACCTGTTGCCATCCGCGCTGGAAGAATGAACGCCACAAAAATCAGGCAGGGAGCCCACATGACTTCTCGTGGCGTCGCTTCGATTTTCAGGAGGTAAAGAGGGATAGGTGTGATCACCAAACACATGACCATCCCAGCGAACCAAGCCCACGGCGCCCGCCGAAAGTCTCGCCGAATCGTGCGCACGGCGAATAACGCACGGAATCGATTCTCGGCGGCAAAGTGAGCTTGCAGCATCGGAAGATAAAGCATGCCTAACCCCAGTAGCAGTAACGCTGCAAACCCTACCAGCCCGGCCAAGCCTGTTTCGCCGTTCCGGAAGGCGGCAACGATGACAAAAGAGGGCGAGATCCAAATCAATGTCCCCACTGCCCCGCGCAGTCCCAGCCAAAAATATTTCGGAGCTTGCAAATTGGTAGTGAATTCCCAGAGTCGATCTGGAACCGTTCGCCAAGTCCGCCAACGCCAGCCTTCTTTTAGAAAACGTTTAGGTTGTGGCCAGAGGTAATTGGCAAGCCGCCCACCACGATTCCATGCCCAAAGTAGGTAAGCCGTCATCAGAATTGATGTCGCGATCGCCAAAATCCGCATCTGGGTCGCTTGTTCAGATCCTTGATTGATCAGGTTTGCAACAGATTCGAGGTGCGCTAGCGCTTGCGTCGGTAACGCGGCCAAGAATATGGCGATTGAGGCTAAGCCTATTTGGCCAGCCTGTTGTAAGTGCGGCAGCGAATCTTTGAGTTTCGAACCGTTGGCCAGTCGCCCAGAAACATTCAGCAGATAACCAAACGCAATCAATTGAAGAATCGGTATCGCTGTTAATACCGCAAGAATGACTGTCAGAGAAACGAGACAGAATGTCCCCCGAATTAGCCACGCGATTCCACCCATGATCGAACGGATCAGTCCTTTTTTTAGAGGTTTTTTATCAACCGGCTCATGGGTTTCCAACTCTGTGGCAGTGATAGCTGCGGTGATGTTAGCGTTCACTGGCGGTGCTGGACTGTCGCTGGTTGGTATCACTGCAGGAGCGGCAAGGGTTGCAAGAATCGGCTGACGAACCTCGTCAGAAACTTGTGAATCAGTGCTGTCACATGGTTCAGCAATCATGGCATCCAGCATCGCATCGCCGTCGCCTGCTGAAAGCTCGAGAGCGGCTTCGTCGGCTTCGGGGTGGGAAAGCGGCACGGGATCGGGACGACGCATGCGTGAATGTGTCCGAGCGGAATGAGCGTGAATGGCCTTGATGGCGAGATGACTTGATTGGGCGTGGTCGGCGCGATTGGTGACGACTTGAACGCAGCATCTCTGAATGGCTAGCGTTTCAGATCGTGACACACTCCAAGATGCAACCGTTTTAACTCGCAGTTTGGGTGGTTTACAGTGTAAGTGAGGATTCGGCAAGATTTGCTGGATCTTGAAGATTCATTTGCCGTTTAATCAAAAACCAGGTCGTTCGAGGGGGGATACTCGACTGGACTTACGCAGGTTGCTTTAAACCTGTGGATGAAAAGCTGAATTCATGCTCCTTATTCACCGTATCCCCTGTTTGTTGAGTTCGCTCGCCATTTCCATGGCCTTCACAGGGTGCGTCGGTCCAAGGGTTCCAAGCGATCGCTATCTTCAGGATGAAATCTCTACGGAGTTTCACGCATCTAAACCCTGTTCATCACAGCCCAACCAGTGTGATTTGGATGAAGAGGAGCCCCCCAAGGAAATTCCTTGGTCCATGTTCCATCCGATCCCAACTCGGCCCGTATTCGGCAGTAGTGGCCTCTGAGAGTGAACATGCGCTCCTTTGCGGCCTAAATCACTTGACAAAAAAGCCGTGAGATTACGACCTTTTTGCTGAGGGTGTTAAGCTTGGCAAACCTTGCGGAGTGGAGTTCCCAAGTGTGAAGGGATGTCGCCGAATGTTCCGATGCAAACAGCCATACCGGTGTTGCCGGTATGTGATCGACGGAGGAACGTAGTTTCCGTCGGACTTCAAGCATCCGAACGATTCGGGTACGGGAATATATGCCAGCGACCACTCAAGTTTCCCGCGCCGCGACCCACCTGGTTTTGCTATCCGTATTTACGGGTGTTTGCATCTGGACGGTCCCGACCGCTGCTCAGTTACCGCAAGAGCGAATCTCCGAAGCGAGAGTGACGCCCACGGTGAAGGCCATCCGCCGGGCCTCGCCAGCGGTAGTGAATATCCACGGCCAGAAAACTGTTCGCGACACGGCTGCAGGGATGGCAGGAGCCAAAGGCCCTGAGTCGTTCCGCCAAGTGAACGGAATGGGCACCGGAGTGGTAATCGATCCGCGGGGTTACGTGGTCACCAATTATCATGTGGTCGAAGATGTCGATAATATCAAGGTGACGCTGCACAATGGAGAGACGACGACGGCTGAGCTGATCGCGTCTCGCGTGCGGAATGATCTGGCGCTGATCAGGGTGAAGAGTGATCGCCCGCTGCCGACAATCCCGCGTGGAACGAGTAGCGATCTGATGGCCGGTGAGAGCGTGATTGCGATTGGAAATGCTTTTGGATACGTTCACACAAGCACTCAGGGAATCATCAGTGCTCTGCATCGTGACGTGCCCGTGAATGAAACACAGGAGTATGTGGATCTGATCCAGATCAGCGCCGGGATCAATCCTGGCAACTCGGGCGGCCCTCTGTTGAATATTGAGGGCGAGATGATTGGCGTCAACGTAGCTGTGCGTGTCGGTGCACAGCAGATCGCCTTTGCGATTCCGATCGATCAGGTCGTCGAAATTGTGACGGAGATGATCGAGCAGCAGAATGACACAAGGCTGGCCACAGGCCTGCGAACCAGCGGCGGACCCCGCGAGGGTGATGGCGTGACCGTTTCCGATGTCTCCGCTAGCAGTCCTGCCGCACGGGAAGGACTGAAACCGGGTGACCGCGTGGTCCGCGTTGGTTCTCAGGAAGTGGACAACAAGCTCGACTTTTCTCTCGCTTTGATGGGGCTCAACCCGGGTGAGGCGATGACGTTGGAAATTGAACGCGGCGGTGAGCGTTTTGATTTGGCTTTGACGACGGAGAGGAGAACTCCGGACTCTTACTCAGTGAAAGAGTTGGCTTGGAGCATCATTGGGGTACAGGCGAAGCCAGTTCCCGATTCCACCATGCGACGGCTGAATTCTCGTATGAGAACGCGGTATCGCGGCGGCCTTTACGTGACAGCAGTCAAACCAGGATCCGCGGCCGAGAGGCAGGGAATCATTGCAGGTGATGTGTTGCTTGGAATTCACGGATGGCAGACATCGAGCATGAAGGACTTAGCCGGAATCTTGAAGCATCCGGATATCAAAGAAGGTCCCAAGGCCAAATTCTATCTGGTTCGCCGCGAGCAAACCCTGTTCGGACACATGGAGCTTGCCGCTCATCCGAGCATGGCAACCAAGCACCGCTAGGTCACTTGGGTTGCAGATTTTAGAGCGGTGATTGATCGCAGACGTCCCGGGGCATGCTTGTGTGCTGCATTTGCAGAAGCAGTTTGCCGACCCAGCCGGGACGCTTGTGTTCACCGCTTGGGTGGACGTCAACGTGATCAGTCACCAAATCGTCTCTACCAAGTGCGAGCTTCTTCATACGCAGAAATCTTATCTTCCAGCTGAAGTGTCTCTGCTATGTCATCCAGCCCATGCAGGAGATTGTGCTTGCGGCTGGGATCAATTTCGAAAGTTAATTTCAGGCCATCAGTGTCTTCAACTGTCCGTTCCTTCAGGTTGACGGTTAGCTCGTACGGCGATGGCGTGGCTGATCGCTTAAAAATCTCTTCAATGTGTTTTTCGTCAAGAACAATGGGCAGAACTCCATTCTTGAAACAGTTGTTGAAGAAGATGTCGGCAAAGGAAGGTGCGATCACGGCTCGGAAGCCATAATCTTCCAGTGCCCAAACTGCATGCTCACGACTGCTGCCGCTGCCAAAGTTCTTGCGGGCAATCAAAATCGAGGCACCATTAAGGTGCGGCTGATTCAATTCAAATTCAGGATTAGGCGTTGTGCCGTCATCTTGAAATCGCCAGTCGTAAAATAGAAACTGACCAAACCCAGTTCGCTCGATTCGTTTCAGAAACTGCTTGGGAATGATCTGGTCGGTGTCCACGTTAGCACGGTCGAGCGTCGCAACAACACCGCTATGAATGGTAAAGCTTTGCATGAGTTCGATTTCAGTTGGATGATCTGGAGTTGGTTGGAATGATTCGCAGAAGAAACAGCGGTGATCACAGGTTCAGTGGCGTGTGATCTGGTGCAGTGATCATTCCGCAGTTTTATAATCCCATTGGCGGACATCGACAAAGTGTCCTTTGACAGCAGCGGCAGCAGCCATGGCCGGGCTGACGAGGTGAGTTCGTCCGCCTTTGCCCTGTCGACCTTCAAAGTTGCGGTTGCTGGTGCTTGCGCAACGCTCACCCGGAGCGAGTTTGTCAGGGTTCATTGCAAGGCACATGCTGCATCCCGCTTCGCGCCAATCGAAACCAGCTTCCTTGAAAATCCGATCAAGCCCTTCTTGCTCAGCCTGCTTTTTTACCTGCCCGCTTCCCGGGACGACCATTGCATTGACATCACCTGAAACATGATGTCCCTTGAGCACAGTGGCTGCGGCTCGTAAGTCCTCGATTCTTGCGTTGGTACACGAACCGATGAAGACACGTTGAATGGGAATGTCATGAATCGAAGTGTTGGCCTGAAGTCCCATGTAGTCCAACGCATCTGAAGTCGATTTCTGTTCGGTAAGATCTTCAAAGTCAGATGGGGATGGTACTTGGTCAGTGATGCTTCGTACTTGGCCAGGATTGGTTCCCCAAGTGACTTGCGGTTCGATGTCAGCACCGCGATAGGTGTTTGACAAGTCGTACGCCGCGCCCGGGTCACTTCCGAGTACTTTCCAGCGTTCGACGGCTGCATCAAAGTCTGCGGGTACTTCGGGGAGCCCTCGCAAATAATCGAAGGTCACTTGGTCAGGTGCAATCATGCCGGCACGGGCACCCGCTTCGATGGACATGTTGCATACCGTCATTCGTTCTTCCATGGACAAAGCTCGAATGCATTCACCGGTGTATTCCAACACATATCCAGTACCGCCGGCCGTGCCAAGGTGGCCAATCAGGTACAACACCATGTCTTTGGCAGTGACACCGGGTGCCAATTCCCCATCAACGCGAAGCTCAAAAGTCTTTGGTTTGAACTGACGCAAGGTTTGGGTGGCCAACACATGTTCAACTTCGCTGGTTCCAATTCCAAAAGCCAACGCGCCAAACGCACCGTGCGTCGCCGTGTGGCTGTCGCCACAGACAATGGTCATGCCGGGTTGCGTGTAGCCGTTTTCAGGACCGATGACATGCACGATTCCCTGACGTACATCATCAATGTCAAACAGGGTGACACCAAATTCCTTGCAATTCTCACGCAGTGTTTCGATCTGCTTTCGACTGATTGGATCAGCGATTGGCAGGCTGCGATCTGATGTGGGCACATTGTGGTCAGGCGTAGCAATCGTTCGTTCTGGGCGTCGAATTGGACGACCATTGATCCGAAGCCCCTCGAACGCCTGAGGACTGGTTACCTCATGAACAAGGTGTAGATCGATGTAGAGAATCGATGGGCCCTGTTCGGGAGCATGTACGACGTGTTGGTCCCAGATTTTTTCAAGCATGGTCCGCGGAGCGGACGAATTGGCATCAGACATTGGGTGCAAAATAGGAAGGGAGGGAATCAGTTCACACGATTTACTGTCAACTCTTGGCGGCAAACTGTCAACGGCTGAGGCAGTAGGAACGGCCCCAGAGTCACCGATTATCAGCAGAAGTGTCCCGCTAAACCGCCTTGTTGGCAAAAAGGAGACTAGTCCGTTCGCGAAAATGCCATTGTACAGTCTGGTTGCCGTCTCACAGATTCAATAATTCAGCGGTCACGAGTCAGGCTGATTGTGGATCGATTTCGAATCCACAACTCGCTTCTTCTCTGGTGGTCGGGGTGTCATTTGCTCAGAAGAAAGGACGACACAGTTCGCGCAAGGATATCGCAGCCAATGGCAGTGAGAGCAGCTAGGAATCAATGGCCAGAAGTCACAGCAATCGGGATTTACAACGTCCGGAAGTCAAGCCGAGCAAGCATAGGACCGGGAGTCACGAAGTGAACCGAAAACTAAAATGGAATACTAAATCGAGTAGTAGTCGCGATACCACTCAACGAACTTCTGGATTCCGACGCTAATGCTGGTTGAGGGTCGGAACCCTACTGCATCCTCTAACGCGTTGATGTCAGCAAACGTAGCCGGTACGTCCCCAGCTTGCATCGGCATGAGATTTCTCTTTGCCTGAATTCCAAGTGCTTGCTCAATGGTTTCAATGAAGGTTGATAACTCAACTGGGTCATTGTTGCCAATGTTATAGATCCGATAGGGTGCTGCGCTGGTGGAGGGATTAGGGGCGCTGCTGTTCCAGTCAGGATCTGGTGCTGCAATTTTTGCGGAAGTTCGATCAACGCCTTCAACGATATCGTCAATGTACGTGAAGTCACGCTGCATTCGCCCTTCATTGAAAACGTCAATGGGACGCCCTTCGAGAATAGCTTTCGTGAACAAGAACAACGCCATGTCAGGGCGTCCCCATGGACCATATACAGTGAAAAAACGCAGGCCAGTGGTGGGTAGCCCGTACAGGTGACTGTACGTGTGGGCCATCAACTCATTGCTTTTTTTGGTGGCAGCATAAAGACTCAAAGGATGGTCAACACGGTCAGCAGTACCAAAGGGCATTTTGGTCCCACCGCCGTACACACTGCTACTGCTTGCATAGGTCAGATGAGGTGTCTTGGCATGCCGGCAGGCTTCAAGAATATTCAAGAAACCTACAATGTTACTTTCCGTGTAGGCACGTGGATTTTCAAGAGAGTAACGAACGCCCGCCTGAGCAGCCAAGTTGACAACTCGGTCAAAATTGTGGTCGCGAAAGACTTGGTCGACTTTTGTTTGGTCAGCCAGATCGGCTTCTACGAACTTGAAGTTGTCAAACTCTGTCAGAAGCTTCAAACGCTCGCGTTTCAGGTTAACACTGTAGTAGTTATTGAGATTATCAAAGCCAACGACTTCTTCTCCCCGCGCAAGCAAACGCATTGAAAGATGAAAACCGATGAATCCGGCGGCACCGGTAACCAGATGTTGGCTCATGAATTTTGGCTTATTTCGACTTTAGACAGGTTCTTCTGCGGCTGTGTTGTGCGGCTCAGGGATACCGGGGATAATTCGCGTGACATTCACTTTGGTGCGACGCAGTTCTTCGATCTCAGCCGCCATCTGTGCGATCAGTTCGGCAATTTCTGTTCCAGCAGTTTCCCCGATATTCACAATCAATGCTTTTCGTGAATTGTAGCTTAAGCCAGGAGTTTTCATGGCACGGTATTCCCTGTTCTGATAGATAAGTTCTCTGACTAGATGAGTCCTATAACACTATTTGGCAGCCGTCAGCGATTAAGCAGTTCCTATTCAACAGTGACGCTTTTTGCCAAGTTTCGCGGTTTGTCCACGTCGCAGTCACGAAGCAGTGCAATGTGATACGACAACAGCTGCAGGGGCACGATGGTCACGATGGGTTGTAAAAACTCCGGAACCTGTGGGATTCGAATCACGTCATCTGCAATTTTGTCCACCTGGGGGTCGTCGTGGCTTGCAATGGCGATGATGGGACCGCCACGCGCTTTGACTTCTTCCATGTTGGCCATGACTTTGCTGTAAGTCGTCCCTTGGGGGACGATGAATACGCTAGGAGTGGCGTCGTCTACCAGAGCAATTGGACCGTGTTTCATTTCGGCAGCGGGATATCCCTCTGCGTGGATGTAGCTGATTTCTTTCAGTTTCAGAGCACCTTCAAGTGCTGTTGGAAAATTGAATTGCCGTCCGAGATACAGGAAATTGTCGGCCTTGTGATATTTTTCCGCGACTTCGCGAACTTTGGTATCGCATCCCAACGCGATCTGAACCGCGTTGGGGAGTGTTCGCAAATTTTCGATCACCTGCCGACCGTTCTCAAAGCTGAGATGCCGCATTCGGCCAAAGTAAAGTGCCAGCATCACCAGCACACAGCATTGCGATGTGTAGGCTTTGGTGCTTGCGACTCCGATTTCAGGTCCTGCATGCAAGTACACTCCTCCATCGGCTGCCTGAGCAATGGAACTGGCAACCACGTTGCAGATTGCCAGAGTGCGATGCCCTTTGCGTTTTGTTTCCCGAAGCGCCGCCAGTGTGTCGGCGGTTTCTCCACTTTGGGTCAGCCCAAAGACAAGCGTGTTTTTTTCGATGGGTGGATTGCGGTAGCGTAACTCGCTCGCGTATTCAACACTCACCGGGATTCGAGCCAACTCCTCAATCAGGTATTCGCCTACCAAGGCAGAGTGCCAACTCGTCCCGCAACCCGTCAAAATGATTCGCTCGACGTTGCCTAGCTGCTGCGGTGTCAGATTGAGTCCTCCAAAAACGGCGGTGGCATTTTCATCGTCCAGCCGACCTCTCATGGCATTGCGAAGAGACTCAGGTTGCTCGTAGATCTCTTTGAGCATGAAGTGGTCGAATCCTTCCAGATTGGCTTCACCACTCTCAACCTGCAGAGGTTGGATGTCCACTCGTACTTTGCCTTGATCACGATGGAGAACTGAGAATCCTTCGGGAGTGAGGACTGCAATTTGATGATCTGCGAGATAGACAATTCGGTCAGTGCGACCAGCTAAAGGAGAAGCGTCGCTAGAAACAAAGTACTCACCTTGTCCCACTCCGATCACAAGAGGGCTACCGAAACGCGCTGTGATCATCAAACTAGGCTTGTCAATAAAACTGATTGCCAGCCCATAGGTTCCCTGCAAACGGGCGAGCGTCATTTGTACTGCGTTCAAATAACGAACATTAGGCTTGCCAGTGACGTCCGGAGACTTCTTGAGATTCTCGGCCAGCAAGTGGGCAATCACTTCGCTGTCAGTTTCGGACCGAAAGCAGTAGCCTTTCTCGACCAATTCATTTTTAAGGGTTTGAAAGTTTTCGATCACACCGTTGTGAACGAGTGCCACCTCACCATCACCACCTAGGTGGGGGTGGGCGTTAGGCTCGGTGGCCGGCCCGTGAGTTGCCCAACGTGTATGGCCAATTCCCAAGCAGCCTGATAACGGGGCTTCTTCCAGTCGGCTAGCCAGGGCATCAATTCTTCCAACCGAACGAGTCACGCCAACCGATTCACCGGTGTGGATCGCCAAGCCCGAACTGTCGTAGCCGCGATATTCCAGCCGACGGAGCCCTTCCACCAAAAAAGGACAAGCTTGGCTTGTTCCGACGTAGCCAACAATTCCACACATCTACTGGCATCTCCAGTCTGAACCTGTTTCCGAGTGCATCAGCCCAGTTGGCAGATGCACTGTCTGCACTGTCGCGAGGCGATTTTTTTCCTGCGACTTGTTCGATCCTGAACAAAAAAACAGATCGGTCAAGCAAGAAAGCGTTGTCTGAAACCGCTTGCGGGGAATTCACCCCTCGGAGAACACATTCTGGGAAGAATCAAGCCGCTCGACGAGATTGATTTCCGATGGACACTTCCATGGAACTCCACGCATCGTTTCGAGCGACAAGCACGCCCGTTCCTTCGTGAGAAATCCGAGCGAGTATTCCCGTGACCGCAGGGTTATTGTCAATCACGCTGGCGTCGGCCACGAGAATCAGGTCAACAGACCCGATGGTGTGAGCGATCTTCATCAAACCTTGATCAACCGAGCCCGGGAACAATTGTGGATGAATGTTGTGGTTCCGCAATGTCTGATGAAATTGCTTCAGGTTCACGCCACCAGCCAGTTCAAACTCATCAACCGCATAGTAGCGAATGGAGTCAGATTGACGAGAAAGTGTCTCCATCACCGCGATTGCCTGTGAGCCATCCCCCACGCCAACTTCCAGCACTGAATGAACACTGACCGCTTTCAACTGCTTACAGAGTCCGCTGTGGGGGCCACCCCCAAACATCCCGAATGTTGTTTTCGCGGGGCGTTTGACCGCCTTCGTGTGACTCTTCGCCGAGGCTTGTGAAGCCTGCGTCGTCGGATTTTGAGATTCCTGTGCCTTGGGCTCTGGCGTAGTAGTGGCTTGACCCCGAAGAGAATTCCAGAGTTTCAACAACGGCATCAGAAAATACCCCAATCAGACGCATGTAAGAGACACAACCACAGCCTCTCATTCATCGGGCGATCAGGGTCCAGAAATCGATTGGTTTCCCGCTGGGTCAGGTTAGGCGATTCGTGGGGGAGTCTTCGTTTTGTGCACCCTGTGCTAGCAAATGAAGGTGCCCCTCAAAACTGATTAATTGCCAATCAACACTAAAAAGAACGCATCACCGCAGAAAAAACTTCATGTTCAGCTTAAGTCGGTAGCGTGAGCGGAACAGGCAGCAGAATAAGGCCACTGGTGGGATGAAGGCGCCGCTTGGCCTGAGTTATCAAGGAGCGTTTTGTTCGAGGCAGGGGCTGTCCCGCCGTCCGTGAAAATTTCCAATCAGCTAACTACCGAGCAGGTATCGCCGTTCGAGCACTTTCAGCTTCGGCATACGAGCCCAATAGGTTTCACTGCGGCGACGTATGCCTCCGCGGTCACTGCACATGCAGGGGTGAGCAGTGGACACCGCAGCGACACTGGAAGTCTGGGCGAGCTTCCAGTTTGCCCTGCAGTCTAGTTCGTTCTGCAGCCCAGTTGTTCTGCAGCCCAGTAAGCAGCAATGGAAACGCAAACCATCTGACCGAAGGTTTGCGGTCTCGTTGTCTATTTCTCGTTCTTAAACCACGGGCGACGCGCGTTCATGGTGATTTCATCGTCGAGTTGCTTCATCCTTTGCTGCAAGCGATCCACCATCTCAGGGTGTTCGGAAGCAAGGTTGATTTGTTCTCCGATATCTTTGCTAAGGTCAAACAGCATGACTTGCGGTCTTGCCTTTGCCGTAGCTGCGTTTTTCTGGTTTCTTCGTTGCCTTGGTTTTTTGACCAGCAGTTTCCAGTTGCCTTGCCTGAGGCCTTCCAGGTTACCCTGCGATGTGTAGTGTACGAATTCACTCCGTGGGGATTGCTCCGTTTCACCCATCCACAGTTTGGACACATCGATACCATCGATCTTGTTTTGTTTTGGCAGCGGTTTGCTGGTAAGAGCGGCAATCGTTGGAAGCACGTCGATTGTTCCGGTCAACTCGTCGCAAACCGTTCCCGCTGGAATTCCTGGCCCACGGATCAGGCAGGGAACGCGCTGCCCGCCTTCAAAAGTTGTTCCTTTGCCTTCGCGCAGAGGGCCAGCAGATCCACCATGATGTTTGAACGGTAACCAAGGGCCGTTATCGGTCGTATAGATAACGTAGGTGTTATCCGAAAGTTTCAATTCGTCTAGCGTGTTGAGTAGTCGACCGACCTCCGAGTCAATGTGCTCGATCACGTTGATATAAGCATTCAACGGGTTGGGGTCGCGGACATCATCAGGAACATAAAGAGGTATGTGTGGCATGGAGTGTGGAAGATAAACAAAGAAAGATTCATCACGGTGTTTCTTGATGAAGTCGATTGCATTCTGTGTGTATCTTCGAGTCACTGTTCGCTGATCGACCGGCAACTCAATGATTTCTTCATCCTTGATCAGTGGCGTTTTCCATTTGGTCAAAGTGGACTCAGGATCCTTCCAAAGAATGTCCATCCCCGCAGCACCACCTTGTGGTTTCCCTTTATTGTCGGGATGGTTCATGTCGTTGGAGTAAGGGATGCCCAGATAGGTATCAAACCCATTTGATGTCGGTAGGACTTCTGGGTGATGGCCAAGATGCCATTTCCCGAAGCAGGCTGTCGCATAACCTTGTGACTTCAGGTGATCCGCGATCGTATGTTCGCTTGGGTTCAAACCTTTGGTTGATGTCGGAAACAGAACATGTTGATGCATCCCTACACGTTTCGGGTAGCAACCCGTTAGCAGGGCGGCACGCGATGGTGTGCAGACAGGAGAAGCAACCATGAAACTGGTGAATTTTCGACCCTCCTCCGCCAACCGATCGACGTTTGGCGTTTGAATCGTCTCGGATCCAAAACAACTCAGGTCTCCATATCCTTGATCGTCTGCGAAGATAATCACGAAGTTCGGATCGGATGCGTGTGCTTTACCAACGCAGGAAAAGAGTGCGGCACAAATTGACAATGAGAAAAGTAATTGTGTCGAGCTTTTCATTTGGACTGACCTTGGGATGAATGGTGCAGGAGTGAACGACCAGTTTAGCATGGCTGATTGAAAATTCGCGATCTCAAATCCTGTTTCTACGTGATTCCCAGAGAACAGTTTGCCAGAGAGAGCAAGATCGCAGCGGGGTATCGCGTGAAAGGCTGTTGGCGTCTGAATCAGGCGATTCGATTTGATTGTGTCTTGAACAGTGAACTTATGATGGAGTCGGGCGTGGGGCTCATTCTTGTGAATTGTTCCGCGAGGGGCTCTTGCCGTGATTGGTTTCGATTCTTCCCCCAAAGTACTTGTCCCGAATCCACTTCGGTTGCCAAACGTCCAGGACACGCTTGCTGTTGTTGTAATTTGGCTCTTTCGGTGCAGGGTTTTGCGAGCGCAGTGGATACGGATCGCCTAACCGAGTTCGCCATTGGTCCATAAGCACGTGCATTTTACGGGCGTCATTATGATACGCAGGGTCAGCAGCAAGGTTGTTCAACTCATGGGGATCGTTGGCCAGATCATAAAGTAGTTCATGGTTGATCCGGGGGTAGACATGCAGCTTCATGTTGCCATTACGAACAGCGCGTTGGTTATCTTGAAATGGCAGAAACAATGAGTCACGCACGGCTTCGTTTTGACCTTCGATGATAGGATTGAGTGCTTTTGAATCAGCTGAAGCGGGGATGTCGACATGAGCGAATTCACAGATCGTCGAATACAGGTCATGTACGTAAGTCAGGGCATTGCTCGATTTGCCAGGGGGCACGCCCGGGCCTCGCAAGATGAGAGGACAACGCATGCTTTGCTCATAGATGTTCTGTTTTCCCAGTAAGCCATGGCTTCCCATGGCCAAGCCATGATCTGCGGTGTAGATCACAATCGTGTCTTTCGCGAGTCCATTGTCTTTCAGCGCCTGAAGCACGCGACCCACTTGTTCGTCAAGATGCGTTACCAAGCCGTAGTATTCACAAAGTTGATCACTGATGACCTCCCTCGTTCGTGGCCATGGTGCCAGGCCTTCGTCTCTACCGGATGTTGCTTGAGGAGCATTCTGAAAAGGATGCAAGGGAAGAAAGTTCTTTGGCAGTGGCGGTCGTTTTTTGTAGTAAATTTCCCGGTATTTTTCGGGGGGATTGCGCGGATCATGGGGTGCCATGAATGCAACGTATAGAAAAAACGGCTGTTCGCTCTTGGCGGTTTCGATGAAATCCACTGCTTCGTCAGCAAATACGGTACTTGAGAATCCTTCGGCAGCGCGTTTCGGGCTCAGCTTTCCATCCGTCAGATCCTGCACTTGAAAGTCCGCATGATTCGCCATCCCGCCCATGTAAACAGAACGACCATTCGAAAATGATTGCTCGAGGGTTCCACGGCCATTGTGCCATTTGCCAATGATGAAGGGTTTGTATCCCGCCTCGGTTTTGAGCAGGCTTGGCAGGGTGGTTGCATTAGCCCAGTTCGAAGCCGGCCTTTTGGAAGGTAGGTTCATCCAGTGTTTTCCAGTCATTAACATGGCACGACTGGCGACGCACACTGCACCGCTGAAAGAGCCAGCGCAGTAGTTGCGCCGAAAACTGAATCCCTCGCTAGCGAGCTGATCAAGATTCGGTGTTTGAATGTGCGGGTTACCATGAGCACTGATTGTGTCAGCACGTTGATCATCTGCGAACAGAAAGACAATATTGGGGCGTGTTGTTTCCTCTGCCAAACAAATGTGGGCACCATGGAACACTAATGTTGAAAAGATCGCAAAAATGATTTTTGGCATCAGTTAGTCCAAAGGCGTTTATGGTTCTGCCCTGCACTCGCAGGCTGATCCAGGGGCGGTATTCGTGCTTGCCTTCTAGTATATCTGGATCTTGCACGAAGGTTTGAAGACTGAGTTCATTGACGCAGGGTAAATGAATTATTCGTGCATCGTAATTAGAGTTAGCGGAGCGCGTGTTTTTCGATGTGGGCAAATGCGGGCATTTTTGAATGCAACAACCGGGTAACGCAGTCATCGCCGACACGGCCCAATAGAGACCCAAAGTTGGTTTTGGACCAACGGTATTCAGTTAAGTCAGCTACTGGACCACGTAGATCAGCTGATTTCCTGAGCTGCAAAACCTAGCAAGGCCAGCCACATGCTCGTGCAGGTATTGAATGTTCTGTGCATGAACTGCAATGCATGTGTCAAGGAATCGTGTTGATTTCTCGGACCTAGAGTTTCTCTTTCCAGAACGGCACCATCGATGTCCAAATGCCTTCTCTCCTGAATCGAGAAAAAATCGCTGCTGCGATGTGAATTGAAATCAGGAAGTAGCTAAGAGAAGCACAAAACTCATGTAGAGCAAGCGAGAAATCTTGCAGTGGTCCCTGTCGGATTTCCAATGCGAATAACCCAGCGATCATCAATCCGGAGAGTGGAAGTAAAGCCAAGCACAAATAGATTGATCTGTGAATGGCCTTTGCCAGGCGTTTGTGAAACAGAGACACCGGTTCACGTGCCCCGAGGAACGTCTCGAATCGTCTCATGTAGAAGTAACGCATCAACACGATCAAAAGAAATAGACTCACAAAGGCAACCTCAAGAACGAGCAATCCTGCATCTTCTAATTGAGACACATCGTTAAGTTGCTTCAGTAACCCGTACGCATACAGGAAGATGAATCCCCAGTGGAATGTTTTTGCGAGTTTCGTGTGAGAACCGTCCGTGACCATGACGGCTCAGGCTAAAGAATTCCTGTATCTTGTTCCATCCCCCCCGGCAGGTTCAAACTTGAGTTGCTTGCTGGAGAGTTTTTTTTGCAAAGGGAATGCTTTTTTAAGTGTGCTCATTTGGTGATGCGTTGTCACTGCGGTCTCAACGTGTCATCAAGCGGCGCGATGGTTGATGGCTGTTCAAGATGTCGTTGAATTGCCTAATGGGCGAGGCATTATCCGCCCCTTAACCCCAGGAACCTACCGTGTATGCGACCTTGCTACCGGCGAATTGCAGTGGGAGCTACCAACGACCGCAACGACTGTTTCGAATGGGTCTTTTCACCCGTTGCAAAGCAAATAGGAATTCAGATTGGTAACCGTTTTCAGGTCTGGGATTACGAAAGCAACGTGCAGATTTATGACACGCCGCTGTTTTTCTCGGGGTTGGAAACACCTGCCTTGTTTCCCGATGGCAAACGGGTCTTTTGTGGTGCTGCCGTCTATGATTTGCGGAGCGGTTTGGTCCTCAGTGGACTTTCTCAGAGAGGTCTCCACACCGCGATCGTGAATGACGGATTTCTGATCAACGAAGAACGTGGGCAGTTGAATTATTGGCGTCGTCGTCGCGTGGAAGGTTCGTGGTCACCGCTCAGTTTTCCCGAGGCTTGGGTCACTGGAGCGTTAGCGATCGCATGTAGGTTCAATGTTGTTGGCTATTCGCGTCGAACGCGGAGCCATGATTAGCATTTTGCCAGCCATCGGTATTTTCGTATGGCTGAGTTCTCTGTGTGACTGTTCTCTCTGAATGTTCTTGTGCAGAAAACCAGAGTAAGCAACGATTGCTTTTGAGCACTAAGACTGTCGATCTGCCGTGGTCTGTGGTGACTTGAATGGTTTCGTATACCACGCCGCAAACGATCGACATGATCGTGAGATATCATCGCCTGCCAAGACAGCACATGGCACGAGAAAAAGCGTCACACCCGTGGCAAACAGCACTCCGAACGCGAGCGAAACGGCCATCGGAATCAGGAATTTTGCCTGAATTGATGGATCGAAGATCAGCGGTGTCAAACCCACAAATGTGGTGACCGACGTCAAGAAGATCGGACGAAACCGATTGGTTCCCGATTCGGCGACGGCCTCAAGAAGAGAACTTCCTGCTGCGCACCGGCGATTGATAAAGTCAACCATCACCAGAGTATCGTTGACCGCGATCCCAGCCAGTGCCAGCATCCCGAACACTGACAGATAGGAAGGGGTTAGATCGAGCAGGATGTGCCCGAAGATGGCACCAATGATGGCAAAGGGTACTGCCAGTAGCACATAGAGTGGCTGGATCAACGATCGTAACGCCACGGACAGCAGGCCGTAGAGTGCTAGACCGAGAAGGATTGCGCCGATAAATGTCTGCTTTCGCGTTGTTTCGGCATCCTCAACGTAACCGTCATAGCGAAACGTAAGTCCTGCTGAATTGCATAGCTCCCGAAGCGCCGGATCAAGATCCCTCGCGATCGCAACCATGTCAACGCTTTCATCTCTCACGTTCGCACCAATCCGAGCCACCTCGGCTTTGTCTTTACGCTCGATGTTGCTGGGGGCTTTGACGACATTGATGGTCGCGATCGTTTTGAGCGGTACTTTGTCGCCAGATGGCGTGCGGATTTTCAGTCTGTCGAGCGTGTGAAGCGACCGTCGACCCGATTCAGGCAATCTCACCATGACGCGTACATCATCGGTTCCACGCTGAAACCGCTGTGCCTCTTCGCCATAGAAAGCCTGCCGAACCTGACTGGCCAACATTGATTGTGTTAGCCCCAGTTCGGCGGCACGAGCTTTCAAACTGATTCGAAGTTCATCTTGTCCCTCGTCAACGTCTGTCCATTGGTCTTTCAGACCAGGATAGGTCTCCAGCATTGCCTTGATTTTTCGGGCAACTTCCCGCTTGGCGGGTGAATCTGGTCCGCGAAGTTCCAAATTGAATTCGTCATCGTCCGGTCCCCACTCACGGACCATGGCCGCCTCGGTACGAGTGCGGAACTCACGAGCCTCGGGGATTTCCCCAACCAGTTCACTCCACCGGGTTGCCAAGTCCGTGTTGGATGGCCCAGGTTCGCTGCGTTGTTCTGGGGGTAAAACTTCGAAGGAGGCGTACCCTCGTGATCGGTCGTAGTCGCGACCAGGACGTGAGGCACCGGCCATCGTAACCACGTTGCCCACCATTGATTCACCTGTGACGGGATCAACGGCTTCTTTTTGAAGGACATCAAGTGCGTCGGTGATGCGTTGCACGTACCGCTGAGTGACTTCCATCGGCGTATTGCTGGGCAGGCTGAGCATCGCGCTGATACGGGTGGTGTCGACGGTGGGGTAAGGTACGAATTTCATTCGTCCGCTGGTGCAGTAACCCGCCATCATCAATGCAAGTGCCGTAAAGCTGGCGATCACTGCCCAGCGAGCTGTGATCGCGAGGCGAAGGACGGGTGCGTAAACTCGTTCGATGAAGCATTTCAGCAATCTGGCAACGTAGGCTTGGAAGCGAGAAAACCAGCCGCTTGGCGGTTTGTATCGCAGGTGCTTCAAATGTGCCGGCAAGATCAACTTTGATTCGACCAGCGAAAATATGAGCACCATGGTGACAATCGGTGGAACCTGTCGCGCGTAGTCGCCCCAGTTCCCGTCGAAAAACATCATGGGTAGGAAGGCCACCACCGTTGTTAGTGCGCCGAATGTGACCGGTGTTGCAATCTCTTTGGTGCCTTCGATGGCAGCCTTCAGTGGGTCGATTCCTTCGCTGATTTTGCAGTAGACATTCTCGGCAGTCACAATGGCATCGTCGACGACAATCCCGGTCACGATGATGAATCCAAACAGGCTCATCACATTGGCTGTCAATCCAAACCAGGGCATGAAGATCGCCGCGCCGGCAAAGCTGACTGGAATTCCGATCACAATCCAAAATGCGACCGCAGGACGGACGAACAAGCCCAGGATCAACAACACAAAGAGACCGCCCAGAGCCAATGCCCAAGTCAATGTGCTCAGACGCTGACGGATGGCAATCGATTGATCGTCCCAGATCTCCAAGCGGATTCCTTCTGGAAAGATAGCTGGGGTTTTGGCAATGTAGTTGCGAACCGATTTTGCGATATCAAGGGCGTTTTCATCGCTCACCCGCATCACTTCCAGCAGTAGGGCCGGACGCCCGTTGTAGTACAGCCGAGGTTGTTCCTCGCTAAATCCATCGGTGACCTTCGCCACGTCACCGACTCGGACTTCGCCGCCTCCGACCGAACGAAGCGGAATCTGTTCAAACTCTCGACTTGTAAACGCCTGCCCGTCGGTACGTATGATAAACGTCCCGCTATTGCTGTCGATCGCTCCGGCGGGAAGGTCGATCGAAAAGTTTCGGATTGCGTCGGCAAGTTCTCGAAAGCTGAGGTCATACGCTAGCAGTTTTTCCACATCCGTCTCGATGCTGATCTCAGAATCGAGATCTCCTTGCAGGACAACCCGGCTGATGCCGGGCATCTCTAGCAGGTCACGTTGGACCTTATTTGCAACATCGCGAAGCTCACGTAAAGAAAGATCACCGGTGACTGCAATTTCCAAAATTTCGTAATAGTGAGCCGACTCGGGGATGTAGATTCGTGGCGGTTCGGTTTCGGCAGGAAACGTCGTGATCCTATCGACACGCGCTTTGATGTCGTCAAGTAGGTCGCGTCGGTCTTTTCCTCGAGTAGCCCGCACCCAAATCCAAGCGCCCCCAGGAGATCCCTCGGCGTTGATCGATTCGATGCCGTCGACACCTTCCAACGCTTCTTCGATAGGGATCAGAATTGCACGCTCAATGTCTTTACCTGTGGCGCCCCGATAGGCCATGCGAATACTGATGCCGTCCCAACTGAGGGCCGGGGTGACCTCGAGTGGAACCTGTGTCAGAGCAACAAACCCGCCCGCGACCAGAATCAAGATCATCAGGAAGTTTGCTGCGATCCCATTGCGGGTGAACCAACCAATCATGGAGTCGGGCTCCCGGCCGCCGGTTGACTTGCCAGAGACTCTGTCTCGACTTCTGAGATGATGTCGACAACGGCACCTTCGGGAGCATAGACCAACATGGTCGTCGCCACAAAATCACCTGGCCGTATGCTTGGGTCGCGAACGATCACGTAATTGTCATCCGACCACAGCGGATCAATATTTCGTGTGCTTAACTTTTTCGTTTCGGCATCGATCAAATGGATCTGGTTCAGAGATCGGACCGAAGCCCTCGGGATGGTGATGACGCTTTCTAAATTTTCACCGCGAATCGTGGCACTCACAGGTTGGCCGATACGCAATACTGAGCCGTCGCGATGGAGACCAAAGGGGTCAGGAATTCGAGCGATTGCAAACAATTCAAGTGAATTAGGATCAAGTGCTCCCTCCGTACGAACGATTTGACCGCTCCACTCAGCCTCGCTGTTTGGATTAATGGCATCGCGGAGCGTGACGTCCAATGGCGGATCGCTTTCACGTTCCGGAAGATTCAAGAAACGTAATTCTCGCGTCGCAACGGGCAGCCGCACCTCGGCGTAATCGACTGCAAAGATGTCACCCAATGTCGTTCCGACTGTGATCAATTCACCGAGGCCAATTGCCTTGGTAACCACGCGACCGGCGAAGGGAGCGACAATGTCGGTACGTTCCAAATCTCTTTCGGCTTGTTCTAAATTTGCCTTCGCGACCTCGACATCGTTCTCGGCCTGAAGAAGCAGCGAACGAGATGCTTCCAGCTCAGCCAAAGATGCACCATCTTGCGAAGCAAGTTTTTCCATCCGATCTTTGGCGGTCGTCGCTAAATCAAAGGCGGCCCCGCTACGGCGAACTTCCTGCTCTGCGATCCGAATCGCTGTCTTGTAGTCCCGGTCGTCAAGCTTCAGTAAAACATCACCCGCCGAGAAAAAACGGCCAACTTCGAACTCAGGATTAATCTTGACAACACGCCCAGTCACTTCGGCTGATAGCGTCACCTGGTTATGCGGGCTCATCAATCCATGGGTCTCGATGTGCACTTGGTAGCTGCCGATTTCCAAGGGCTGCACACGAGTTCGGACTTGGGTTGGCTCAGGTGGTTCAACAACTTCCTCTTCCATGGGAATAGAGAGCTGACGAAATCCGTACCATCCACCGCCCAGAATGCAGGCAGGCAGAATGAGACGTACCAGTAACGCGGCAAACCTTTGTGTCATGTTCATGGGGGCAAGCAAGCGGGGCACGTTTCGGTTGACGGCACCCGGCTGTAGGTGGGGAGCAAAAGAGAGTGGGATGCGGCGGATGGTAGCGGTGGAGGCGACGATGCCTATCGAAGTAATGAGAGACTACGGAAACTCATGTGGGTCTCGCTCATCCTTGGCCGTTGGTTCCACGCGGTCTCGCAAACGTGCCTCGTTATCGAGATTGCCTGTTCGCTCTCGAAAACGGCCATTTGCTGCGAAAAAAAACCGTATTGACGAACGTTCCGCGAGAAATTCACCATCCCAGACATGATAGCTGCTCGCCAACCGGATGTCACTTGTCAGTTGACCTCCGATCTCATGAAAATCTGCGTCAAAACGAGGATCGCAACCGGGGCTGACCTGAGCCAAGTCGTCCACCCACCTTGTTGTTTCTTTTCTGCAAGGGCGTTTTTGTCGGGCATCCTCATCATTGATTTCGCACGCGTGCTCTGAAGCCACTGCAGCGAATCGTCTTGGTCCGAATGGGATTCTTTTTGCCGTGTTAACGCAGATACCGTCGGCAAGCAGGCTGGCCGCGGAAAGGGATTTCGCGAGGAACCACCACTATTTCCCCGATTGAACAAGTGAGAATCCAAATGTCGATGCGGTCGCATGGTCGGCGGCTGGTGGAAGCAATCATCCAACAAGAAAAGTGTCGGAGATGCACCGGTACAAATATCTGTTTGAGCAAGTTGTCTCGTTTGAGAATGTGTTGGCTGCCGCCCTTGAAGCCTTGCGAGGGAAACGCTGGTGTGAGCCCGGCGCATCGTTCTACGCAGATTTGGAGCGGCGGGTGGTCGATCTGCAAGCGGAATTATCGGGCGAGGTTTATCGTCCCGGCGAGTACCATTATTTCCGGATCCATGAACCGAAAGAGCGATTGGTGGTGGCCGCACCGTTTCGGGACGGAGTGGTGCATCATGCGATTGTGCGAGTCATCCAGCCCATTTTCGAGCGGCGGTTCATTGAAGACGCGTACGCCAGCCATCCCGGTAAGGGAACGCATGCGGCAATGCGTCGGGCATCGCAATTCGCCCGGCGATTTGATTACGCGCTTAAGTGCGACGTACAGAAGTACTTCCCCAGCATCGATCATGGCGTCTTGATGTTCTTGGTCAGTCGAGTCATCGGCGACGATCGTCTGTTAACGCTGATGACGAAGGTATTGGAGACACATCACGACCTTGTGCGGCAAGAGTGGTCCAGCGGCGGCGACTTCTTCGAAGTGCGGCTGCGTAAGTGTGGATTGCCGATTGGAAATCTGACGAGCCAGTTCTTTGCCAATGTTTATTTGAACTCGCTCGACCACTTCGTGAAGCACGAGTTGCGACTGAAAGAGCAGGCTCAGCGCGTCTAGAACGAGCTCGCATCGCTGCACTTGCGCATGCACCCTGACAAATATCGTTTGCTGCACACTCGTAGCGGTGCCGACTTTGTCGGATTTGTGGTCCGCAGGGACGGCCGCATTCGCGTTCGAGCCGCAACCGCTCGTCGTTATCAGGCGAAATTCTGGGCAATGCGGTGGGAGGTGGGACAGGGACGTTTGCCGCCAGTAAATTTGACTACGAGCGGGCGGGCTTGGGTGGCACATACAAAACACGCGCAAAGTTTGGGTCTACGTCGAGCGGTGTTGAGCCGCAGACGATAGGGAGGGGAATCGGGATCAAGGGTTCGTCGAATCGGAACGACAACAACCCGGCGAACGTGAACAACAATAACGGTTTTCGTGTCACAAGCCCCGGTACGGTGTGCGGTGGAAGCAGACTGTTTGGGCCAGAATCGTTGGGGTCGTCAAAACGGCTCCAGCGGCCGTGCCCACACAGGGACTACCCGATTCTCCAGCGCGCCGGCGGACTTGTTGGTGGGCGAATAACGTGGTGTGCGGTGGTGGTGAGTAGCCTTGGCGAAAGACGCCACCGCACCGCTTTTGTCAAAGTCGCGTGGGCGTCTTGATGCAGTGGGATGGATTCGCGGAGGACGATTGGATGAAACGTCGATGCGGATAGGATGCGGATAGTTAGTCTAATTGGTTTCGATGGAATTTTGTGACGCTGACAGCGTTCGATCCCACACAATGCCGAGTGTTGACTTACAGGTCACCACAGTTCAAGTCTTAAATGCAAACCCAAAGCGACCTCGCTAACCTGTGCGGTCTAAATCAGACGACAGTGAGAGAACGCAGGTGGGGGTGTTCGAACGTTTGGCTTGATGAGGATGTTCAATGCCGTCCCGCACTGAGCAACAAAGAGAGTCGCTTGAGACCAAGCAACGCCATAACGGTTTGTCAAAACGGAAATTGATGAACTTTATCCTCCCCGATCGGTAGCGGATCCACACTTTCGACCGTCTGCAACGGAATGTCACCGTATACGTGCGGAAAGAGAACACCATCGGAAGAAGTTTCCCAACGCAAACTTTCACCCAGACGATCTCCATCCAACGAAACCAAGACCAAGTCATCCTGATTGGCAAAATATTTGGCAACCACTTCTTTGACTTGGTCAGGTGCGGAAAGGTGGATGAAGCCATCCTCGAGGTCGATCCCAACGCCTCGAAACGTGCCGTCGAGTTCCGCTTGCTGCCAAGCATCTGCTGAAAGCACTTTGTACAATGTGTTCGGAGCGGACTGCTCCGCTGATGCTTGTATCGGTTCGTCCGTTGCGGCTTGCTGTGCCTGCTGAGTTTTTCCACATCCAGAGGAACACAGCACAAGCAGCGCGAGTGAAAACAGGGTGGTTCGGTAGTACGTCGATACTAGCATTGGTTGTTCCTGCTCTTGTGTTCGTGCTACTTCTTGATGTTTCGTTTGCTCTGGGGATCAAGGGTTGCTTGGACCAAATCTTTGACACTCGTGCCACGAGGTCAAAGACTTAGTTGCTATGAGTCATTCTCATCAGTTGCCGGCTTTCGAGTCGGGGAATTTCCACGATCCGTCGAGGAGTTCCTTTCTCGGTTGATACATTCGAACGATGTAATTCCATCCTGGAGTGATGGGTAGATAATTCGAGTTGCTTGGGTCACCCCCAAAATGAATTGTCACCGAACCATCTTGATTTTTTTCCGCAGTGACATTGTTAATTGAATACGCGTCCAGGCTGTTCTTCTTTCTGGAGAGAAAATTGGCAACGTCGAGCATTGCCGTAAGATTAGTTTAGGTTCGGTCGAACCGAGGATAAGATTGCAGAATTGGATTATCACCAGTTGGACATACTGGATTTCCAGCGTAGTCAGTTTGCTTTACTTCGTACACCTACACCGGAAAGCCACGGGGCCACAAAAGGCCACTGCTGATCGCGTTTGTACGTTGGACACCGCAGTGAAGGTTTTTCACAACCAACTCCACGTTGCAAGAATCGGTCAGTTTGACTCCAACTCAGACCACCGAAAAGCGACCTTGCTAACTTGCGAATCGCAATTCAGCGAGAGTCAGAGAGTAGAGCCGGTGGGGTTCGCAACCTGGCGTGGTTTGGCCGATTAAGAGTGGCGACGAGCTGCAAATCAGAGAGTCGTGCAGGACCAAGCGTTGCCACAAACGGCGTTATGACACGGTTTTTAGGATCTTGTGCCAACAGCCCTTGAGAGTCACCTCGCGGTGCGTGGTCGGAAGATGACCAGGCAAAGTACCCCCGGCGGGATTCGAACCTGCGGCCTGCGCGTTAGGAATGCGCTGCTCTATCCAGCTGAGCTACGAGGGCGTTGCGTCAGTAGCCTATCATGCCTCCCCGCTCTGTGACAACGAGACAGGAATACCCGATTGCGACCTCGACTGAATTTTTGCATCAGACCTGCGAGTTTGACCATGATTTGGCATTCTTGACGGCCACCATTTGGTCCCCTGCTGATGTTTAAACGGTCCTGAACAGCCGTTGACCGGCACTGTTGCTGAATCTTACCCCTGTTCCGTCGACAGATTAGAGTGGGGCTAGAACTTTGCGTTTCGGGAAAGTTGTCTTGGGAAATTCGAGGGCTGGTGAGTCGGCGGTCTTGTATTCCCCAAGCTCAACCAAGGGTTGGCGGAGCGAACATGCATCCTGACATGATTTTGAATCACGCCTTAAGATGCTGAACACAATGCAATGCAACACGATCAATCGTGAATAGCTGGCAACCACTTGTCACAGGCCATGAATGGAATGAATGAAGAGACCCGTAATTCCGTCTACCGCATCTTGGACGCGTCAGCGAATCGCGCTGGTGAGGGTCTTCGTACGCTGGAGGAGATCGCCCGATTTGTTTTAGATGATTCCAAATTGACATCTGAACTCAAGAGTCAACGACATGGTCTCGCGGGTGCCTTGAAATCGATCTCGCGTTTTTCTCTGCTGCGAGCTCGTAACACGTGCGAGGATGTGGGCACCGAAATTACCGGAACAGGAGAATATCTGCGGGCCGATCTGGCGGATGTCGTCGCTGCAGCCGCTGCTCGAACGCAGCAGTCTTTCCGTGTTTTGGAAGAATATACAAAAACGATTGATCCTGAGATTTCTGCAGAGTTGGAACAGATCCGTTACCGCTGCTACACAGCGTGTGCAGCGATTGAGCTTCGTGTTGTGACTCACAGCGAAAATTGCCGTTTGCATTCGTCCAGTCTGTATGTCTTGATGAGTTGTGGTAGCAGCCACTCCAATTTTCAAGCAAAAGTTGAAGAGCTACTCGTTGGTGAGGCAGACGTTATCCAGTTGCGAGATCGAAGTGCTGATGATCGAACGCTGATTAGCCGGGCACGAGCGGGTACAGAAATTGCCCGCCGATTGGGCAAAGTCTTTATCATGAATGATCGTGCTGACCTTGCGTTGGCTGCGGATACGGACGGGGTGCATGTTGGACAGGAAGAGCTGCCAGTTGCTGATGCTCGAAGGATCGTTGGAAATCGCCTCGTGGGCGTCTCAACCCATTCAATTCAACAGGCTCGTGATGCGGTGAAAGATGGGGCAGACTACATCGGATGCGGACCGGTCTTTTCCAGCAAGACTAAGTGCTTTACAGAATTCGTGGGAACTGAGTTTTTAACTCAGGTGGTTGACGAAATTCAGATTCCTGCTTTCGCGATTGGTGGCATCGACCTGACAAATGTTGATCAGGTTGTTCGCAGCGGAATGCATCGCATTGCAGTCACCGGAGCGATTCGTGATAGCGATGATCCCGTCGGAGTCGCCCAGCAGTTGAAGTCGGTGTTGAATGCTGCTGTTGCGGCGGCTGGCCAACCCGAAGATCCTCGATGAAAAAGAGACTTTGGAGTTCGACGGTCATGAATAGCACAACACATGATTCACACACAGTTGGACAGGGTTCCATCATGCGGGGATCGCATCTTGTTGGTCGAAAGCAGTCCAACCAATTCAGCTTCTGGTGCTGTGTCGTAGCGATGATGTTCTGCCACTCAGGCTGTTCGGCTGTCGAGGTACCACCCCAAGATAATCAGCGACAAGATAATCAGCGAAACACCAAGAATGAAAAGGTCACCCAACAGCAAGCTGGCAATCAGGTGTATCTCGATGATAAAAGTGTTCCTGAAAGCAGTGGGTTGGCGAGTTCCTTGCGCCGCGAGGGATACTTTTGGACTCACAACGATTCAGGAGATGGGGCGTCGTTGTATGCCTATGACAAAACTGGTCGCCGTACAGCCAAGGTAAAGCTCAAGGACGTTAGTTCAAACGATTGGGAGGATTGTTGTACCTTCTCAAGTGGTGGCAAAGCTCGATTGCTGATCGCAGATTGTGGAGACAATGATCGGCAACGATCCAAGATTCACTTATTCCTGCTTGATGAGCCTGATCCACGTGAGTCAGATACGATGAAGAAGGTGAGTCGCATCACAGTACGTTATCCCGATGGGGCTCACGATTGCGAGGCAGTCGCTGTCGATAGCGTCAGGCAGCAGATTGTGCTGTTGACCAAGAGTTTTCTTCCGCAGTCAGGTGTTTACGTTGTTCCGTTGCCGGGCCAATCAAAAAAAGAATTTGACGTAACCGTCACGGCGACCAAGATTGCCACCCTTGTCTTGCCATTGGTGACCGCGGCAGACTTTGATGCGTCCACTGGAGATCTGTGGGTGACTAATTACCTTCAGGCTTTTCGTTTTCGTGCTTCGCAGCGAAGGCAACCGCTCGCACTACAATTCAAGCAACTTCCAGATGCATTTGATTTGCCCAAGTGGCGGCAGGTCGAAGCTGTCGCAGTGGATCAACATCAAAACGTGTGGATTACCAGCGAGGGGACACCAACACCTCTGGGGCGATTGGTGTTGGAACCGTCTGACAAACGCAGCAAAGGTCCGGCCAATCCAGCGAACGACGAAACGAGGAATTGAATCATGACTTACGAAGTCGAGCAAAAATACCATCTGCAGGATTTGGAGTCATTTGAAAAAGCACTGCACGGCTGTGCCGCGGTTGAAGCAGCAATCGAGCATCATGCTGATACGTATTACAACCATCCATGCCGTGACTTTGCTACCACGAATGAAGCTTTTCGCATCCGCCGCATCGGGGATGTTCCCATGATCACCTACAAAGGGCCAAAGCTACCGGGAACGGTCAAAGCGAGGCGTGAAATGGAGTGGCGTTTGGACCCGGGAGATCAAGACGGAACTCAGACAGCCGAGTTGTTGGAGCATCTGGGTTTTAATGAAGTGGCGACCGTGAGAAAAACACGACGTCCCTTCTGTGCTCGTGATACCACCGGGCCATTTGGGGTAGTGATTGACGAGGTTCAGGGATTGGGATTCTTCGTCGAGGTGGAGGTCATGGTCGAGAATCAGGAAGATGTTGAGCAAGCTCGTGCCAAAATTGAGATAATTGCTGGGCAGTTGGGATTGCAACAGCCCGAGTCGCGTAGCTATTTACGGATGGTTTTGGAAGAAAACCTGCCGAACTGATTGATTTCGGTATGCTGCTGTGCTTATGCTCGTGCAAATCCTATAGCAGCCTGATATGTCCTATCCCCCCCGGAGAATCAAAGTATGAAAAGCTTCATGACGTTTTTGGCTATTTGTATCGTCGCTGGGGCGACGGTCGTGGCTGCCGATGTAGATCTGAAAAACGTGCAGTGCGTCGTAGCCAATAAGCCAGCATCTGCAGGTAAAGCCGCAGATTACAAAAATGCAAAGGTCTACTTTTGCTGTGGTGGTTGCGCTGGCAAGTTTGCAGCCAATACCAAGAAATTTGCAGAACGCGCGAATCACCAATTGGTAGCGACGAAGCAGTACACCCAAAAAGGCTGCCCTTTCAGTGGTGGTGAAGTGAAAGCCGGAAAAATGATCAACATTGCAGGCACCGAAGTTGGGTTTTGCTGCGACGGCTGCAAAAATAAAGTGGCCTCAGCCAAGGACGATGAAGCTCGAATGAAGCTCGTGTTTTCCGACAAAGCATTCGGAAAAGGCTTCGAGAAAAAAGCCAAGAAGGCCAGCAAGTGAGTTGATCAATAACTTTGTTCACATTCGAAAAGCCGGTGGATCCAGTGGGTCTGCCGGTTTTTTTATTGAAAAGATGGGTCGGTTTTTGCCCGAAGCGTCTGTGGCAGGCCTCAGAGGGAACTGATCCAAGGCCGCCCGTTTGTGCCCTCTTTCGTGAAACTTGTGTACCAGGGACTTTCGCTGAATTGCCACGGCACTGCTGGATTTGCATCCTTTTAGGGCATAATTCGGTCGTCCTGTGCAGGCTGGGACTTCCTTCAACGTAATACTGACGTGACAATGAGCTTGCAGTCAATTTACTGACGCCAGCCGATTTCAGTCCTGAGACCCGCATTCTGCTCCTGAATTCACGTAACCGGGTAAACCGCCTCAACCATGTACTTGCGACTCGCTCAAAGATTCTTGAAAGAAACTGACAAACGTTTGCTTTGGAAAGCGGCGTGGACTTTGGGTGCGCGAGGGCTGTGGAGTGTTCACCGACACAAACGCCGATTGAAGAAAGGTGAATTCTTCCCACCGTTTCTCTACATGTCAGTGATCAACAGTTGTAATCTGCGTTGCCAAGGCTGTTGGGTTGACGTTGGAGCAAAGCAAAATCGTATCGAAGTTGATGCTGCCAATAAGACGATCGCTGAAGCCAAGGCGATGGGCAACAGCTTTTTTGGCATCCTTGGTGGTGAGCCCTTCATGCACAAAGATCTGATGAAGATTTTTGAAGCCAACCGGGACGTCTATTTTCAGGTGTTCACGAATGGACATTTCATTACCGACGAGGTTGCTGCTGAACTACGTCGCCTCGGTAACGTTACGCCGCTCATTAGCGTGGAAGGCACTGAAATTATCAGTGATTCTCGACGTGGTCGTGCCGAGGTATTGAATCACACGATGCAAGGGCTGGAAGCTGCGCTTCGCAACAAACTGCTGGTTGGTGTATGTACCAGCGTGTGCAAAAGCAACATTGATGACCTTGTTAACAATGCTTGGGTCGATCGTCTGATTGAGATGGGGGTCATGTACTGTTGGTATCACATCTATCGTCCGGTTGGACCTGAGCCCAATCCACAGTTGGCGTTATCCAGCGAGGAACAGCGGCGTGTGAGGCAGTTCGTTGTTGATACCCGTGCCACGAAGCCAATCATCGTGATCGACGCTTATCATGATGACGCAGGAAACGCACTCTGCCCGGCAGCCACAGGATTCACTCATCACGTTGGACCGTGGGGCGACATTGAACCTTGCCCCGTCATCCAGCTTGCAACAGATTCCATCCACGATGAAAAACCATTGGCTCAAACCATGAATGAGTCGTCGTTTCTGCGTGATTTTCGCGAGCTGACGGCGCAACACACGCGGGGATGTGTGATCATGGAACGTCCGGACCTGTTGATTGAATTGGCTGAGAAGCACAACGCTCGTGATACGACGGTCCGCACTGAGGTGATCGACGAACTGAAGAAAGTGACCCCCAGGAGAAGTCAGTTTCAGCCAGGTGACGAAATACCGGAAAGAAGCTTTGTTTATCGCTGGGCAAAGAAATACGCGTTCAATGACTTTGGAACCTACTCAAAGCATTTTGATGTTTCACAGTACGAAGATCCTGATGCGGTCGAGGTGCCTAGCTCGGGGGGGGCTGGCAATAAGCACAGTGATCTGCCGATTATCTCGAACTAGTTTCACGCCAAGAGAGTTTCTTGGTGAGACACGAATTGCGCGGGTCTAGTCTTTACGGTGACCAGCCAACTGTCTTATAGGTGGGTTGAGTTGATGGCACGGGACTGCGGTGCACCATTCGGTGGCGCCCGTGCTTCATGTGAGATAGCAGGAAAGGATCTCGGCGTGACCCAGCAGGCTGAAGTGATCGATGGCGGAATTGCGATGGCAACCGAAGCAGCCATTTTGCAGCTCGGTGAAGGTGATTTTTCAGGTTTGAAGGATTACGCCACCCAGCATCTCGGGCCGGCGCTCATGTATGCCGCCTTGGGATTGGCTATTGTCTTTGTTGGGTATCTGCTTGCTCAATATCTGTCCAAGGTGATTAGCCGGCCAATTTGTCGTCGTGTTGATGAGACCCTTGGTAAATTTGTCGGTAAGCTGATCTTTTATTGTGTGTTGGGCAGTATCACTGCAGCCGTGCTTTCCAAGTTGGGAGCGCCTCTCGGGGGTTTGGCTGCGATGCTGGCTGCCACAGGCTTTGCTGTGGGGCTGGCATTTCAGGGAACACTCAGTAATTTTGCCGCAGGTGTGCTGATGTTGGTGTTCCGTCCATTCAACGTGGGTGACGTCATTACTGCTGGTGGAGTCACCGGAAAAGTAAATGAAATTGATCTGTTCAACACAACCATCGATACGGCTGACAATCGGCGGATCATTGTGCCCAACGGAGCAATTTCGGCGGGCACGATCGAAAATGTTTCCTTTCATCCCCATCGGCGAATCGAAGTCGTGGTGGGGGTGGATTACAACGCAGATCTGTCGGAGACGCGTTCGGCACTACAAAGAGCTGCGGATGCTTTAAAGTCTCTAACCATATCGGGGGAAGGACGCGGAACGGCGGTCATTCTGGCTGGTTTGGGAGACAGTGCTGTGGAGTGGAAAGTTCGTGTCTGGGTCGCGGTCTCTGATTATTGGCCAGCTCAGGAGTGTTTACTTGGAGCAGTGAAGCAGAATTTGGATTCTGTGGGGATTTCAATTCCGTTCCCCCAAATGGACGTTCATTTTGACCAAACCGATTCGGCGGAATCGTCACCGCGACGCCCGCGTACGCGGCCGTTGCGGCGAGAAAATAGCGACCCTTTTTCTGCTCCGACGGCCGTTGCACGCCCTTAGTCGTTGCAGGGCAAGCAGTTAACGTGGTTTTGGTAAAGTCGCCGAAAATCGGTTTCCAGCATCAAACTTGGGGCGTGTCTTCGTTATTATGGCCCGCACACAAGATGCGATTGCGTCTTGCTTCTGCAGGCTGAAACTGCGGCAGTAATATTGAATTTGCAGACGAGACAGGGATGGCTGGGGAGACACGTTGCAATGTGGCACACGAGTCGTGGAGATCGAACACTTCAAGGTGATGAAGCAACCTTGATACGTGAAGCCATCGATACGATGGTAGATGTGCTTTCTTTGCACATGGATGATGATCCCGCGGGCGGTGTCATTTGCGAGTCCGGAATCGCAGTCTTTGATCAGCTTACCCCATCGCAGCGAATCGCTTTGCTGCATGACGCGGCAACTCATTTGCTCACTGACATGGGTGACGCCCCACGGCTTTCCGCGCCGCTTGAAGCGACGATTGCCGCCATCTTCAAAGACGTTCGCGATCACGTGGCAATCGAGGTTGATTTTCCGCAGTCAACGGAACATGCCAGATGGGTTGAGCGACCAGGTTGGCGGCATCTTGTAGCCTCTGCATTTCACTCGGTCACTATTTCGGAAGGTGACTTCGAGTACTTGGACGAATTACCCCTGGAGGCTTCCGGCGATCTGCACCAGTGGGAGCATGTGATCGACTATCTGGCCGACGCGATTCTTTGGGATCGCGACTTCGAATTGTCTGGAACCTTTCTCGATATGGATCCAGAAATTCTGCGGGAACGCAGGCAGATCTTGGGGATTGATGATGATTATTACACTCAGGTTGCGCCCGACCCACGCCCTGCTGAGGTTGCTGAGCTCGTATCTGCTACACGCAAGATTGTGCGTCAAAAGCCGAGGTGAATTCTCGCTTATCAGCGTGTTGGGCTCGGGTGTGAATTGGCATTCCCTGATTTTCGGCAACAATCAATCTTGCTATTAATCTCGTTTGGTAGGCACACTACGGTGGCGTGGCAGACCGTCCACAATCCGCCGATCGCGTACGTCGTATCCGCAGGGAAGCAGTAGCCGTCGATCATGTTTTTACAAAAATCACTGCTGTCGTTTTTACAAAGAGTGCATTGCAGCAGTACGCACCACTACTTTGCGCTGGATGCTTTACCGCTTGTCCAGACGCCTGCTGGCCAGCGTTTGGTGAGAGTCCTGCTCCGGCATCATCGACGCTATCTGCTGGGGGCGACAGATCCTGATACTCGTTTTCGCGACTACCAGAATCATGTGATACACGTCAAAGATGGTTATTGGGGTGGTGCACCACGCATGGCGCACAAGTGGTACGACCGGATGCAGCGTTACCTACGGACCAACCGCTTCTCTGATGCTGCTCATGCCGCAGGTGTTCTGAGCCACTATTTCACCGACCCTTTCCAGCCCTTGCACACCGAGCATTCTGCGCTGGAAAAGGTTCTGCACCGCCCGATCGAACAGAGCATTTATCGAGCCTACTCTGAGATCTACCAACTTTGGCGTGGCAGCGAGATGGAAGTGATCTTTCAGCTATCCAATCGCGTTAGTTGGCTGGGTGAATCGATGTTGCATGGATCACAATATGCGAACCGAAAATTCGGTGTTCTGCTTGATCAATACGATCTGATGAACGCGGTTGAGAATCCGCGAGCAGGTTTAAATTTGGAGGCCAAAAATTCACTCGCTGAACTATTTGGGCTGGCGATCACTGGCTGGGCGCGAGTGTTGGAGCGGGCAGCCCAACAAGCAGAGCATGACCGAGAAAAAAAGATCCCGTTGCATCTGGTTTTACCCTCGATGCTCTCGTCAGCGTGTCGAGCACCTTTCGGGTTGGTACAACAGTCGGTGGATTCACGCAGGGGGCAACAAGAGATCATCTCCATGATCGATGAGTATGCAACTGAGGGGAAACTGGTGCGTCAGATTCCAGCAGAGATCGATATTGTGCACCGCGTCGCTGATATCTATCAATCTGAAAAAGAATGGCGGCCACCGCAACTCGATGGCGATACGAAGCTTGCGGTGAATTGGACTGGTCGTGCGGACCAAAGTGAACGGAGGCCGACAGGGCGATCTGCGGATGAGCTGAAAGCGGTTCATGAACTTTCAGCAACAGATTCGGTTTTTGCTGCTCCGTTTATCCGGGCCGATGCTGCACAACGCATGGTCGAGGTGGGCGTTGAGCGACTGGAGGATCTTCTTCACGATTCACCTTTTGAACTCGCACAACAGATGAGGCTCGACGGGGTGACAGCTAAAACCCTCACCCGCTGGCAAAGTCAGGTCGCCTTGATGGTGAAAGTCAAGGGTTTGGGGGAGCAAGCTTCAACGTTGTTGGTCGCTGCTGGGTATACGAGTGCTGAGTCCATTGCACAGGCTCCACGCAGTTCGATCCATCGGGCGGTCAGGAAAGTCGTTGCGGATCAGGAGGTCAAAGGATTTCAGCACAACAAGGTGGACCCGATCTATCCGCGGAGCTCGGAAATCAATTCATGGATTGCCTTGGCATCAGCCCACGTTGAGTTCTTTCAACGTAGATCTGCCTGATTTTCCTGCCAGTTGGTGCATTTCACCCTGTTGTGGGAATCATGCACCTGACCTAAAGATCTTGCTAATTCATGGATCAATTCGTGAACCAATGAACGGGTTCAGGTGATACTAAATTGTAATGTCACCGGTGCGTGATCGAGCATCTGCGTGTTATCCTCTTGTTTTTAGAACCTATGGCTGTTGGAAATACCCATGCGAGCCTTTGAAGCAATTCAGCAATTCTTTGACGTTGCCGCTGAGCACTTGGAAATCGACGCACGACTGCGTGAAGCGTTGTTGATGCCGCATCGAGAGGTGCAGGTTCAGGTGACGATTGAACGTGACGATGGGCAGTTGGCAAATTACGTTGGATTTCGCGTTCAACACGATCATTATCGTGGTCCGATGAAAGGTGGTTTGCGATACCACCCTGAGGTCGATCTGGATGAGGTTCGAGCACTCGCCAGTTTGATGACTTGGAAGACGGCTGTTGTGAATCTGCCTTATGGTGGAGCCAAGGGTGGCATCGGTGTCGATCCTTCCGAACTCAGTCAACGTGAGGTGGAACGCTTGACTCGCGCGTTCGTCGACCAAATCCACGACATCGTGGGGCCTGATACTGACATCCCTGCGCCGGATATGGGTACTGACCATCGGGTGATGGCTTGGTTTCGCAATCAATGGGAAAAGTACCACGGTTTCAACCCATCGGTGATTACAGGAAAACCGGTTGAGGAGTACGGAGCCAAAGGTCGTGAGGAAGCGACTGGTCGTGGTGTCGGATCGCTGACGTTCAAGTTGTCAAAGCGGTTGGGTTTGGAACCAACTCGAGCCAAAACTGCAATTCAGGGCTTTGGCAATGTTGGAACCCATGCCGCCAAATACCTTCATGAGTCAGAGTTCCCTATCGTTGCCGTCAGTGACATTACTGGGACTTATTATCATCCAGATGGATTGGACATCGCTGCGATTCTGCATCACCAAATCGAGCACCCGCAAGGCTTGCTTGAGGGGTACAACGAGTGCGAGCATCTGCCGATCGATGCTTTGCTGTACCTAGACGATGTAGAGGTGCTCATTCCGGCGGCACTTGGAGGGGTGATTACGGCCGATAATGTGGATCAAATCAAGGCAAAAGTGATTGTTGAAGCTGCTAACGGTCCAATTTATCCTATCGCCGATAAAATCCTCGCTGAGCGAGGAGTCACGGTGTTGCCAGACATCCTGGCGAATGCGGGTGGTGTGACCGTCAGCTATTTTGAGTGGGTGCAAAATCGCCAGCACTACCGATGGACGCTTGACCGGGTGCGGCAGGAATTGGATCACACCATGACTCAGGCATTTGAAGATGTTTGGCAAATGGCGCAGCAGGCTAATGTTTCACTGCGCACTGCGGCGTACATCATTGGGATCAATCGAGTACGTCGCGCCGCAGAACTCGCGGGCTTTGCGACTTAAAAGGAATTTAGTTCATGCCAAGTTTGACCACGGAGAATTACGTCAAAGCGATTTATCAATTGGGTGGGCACATCTCAACTGAGGTCGTGGCAACTGGGGCGATCGCGCAGCAACTGACGGTCTCTCCAGGCAGCGTTAGCGCGATGCTGAAAACACTCCGTGATGCAGAGTTAGTCGAATATGCACCCTATGAAGGCGTTCGGCTGACGCAGAGTGGCAAGAAACTTGCGTTGCGAGTACTCAGACGCCATCGCTTGATTGAACTTTTTCTGGCGCATACTCTCAAGTTGTCTTGGGATGAAGTGCACGAAGAGGCTGAGCACATGGAACACGCAGTCAGTGATCGTTTGGTGGATCGGATTGATGACTATCTAGGCCATCCTCAGACGGATCCGCATGGAGATCCAATTCCTAAAAGTGATGGAACCGTGGAAGCGGCAATGGGTAAGGCTTTAACAGAATGGCCCGTTGGGGCGGCATTCAGGCTTGTGCGAGTTCTCGAGCAGTCGAGTGAATTTCTGCGTTTTTTAACCGAATCGGGTTTGAATCTTTCTGCTGTTGGTCAGGTGGTTGAACATGC
>Ga0315316_10000082_pt1 | contig 46510 bp, 47 predicted proteins | sample M160m3416metaG_FD_203702 | JGI IMG/M metagenome (GOLD analysis project Ga0315316, IMG submission 203702) | Ammonia-oxidizing marine archaeal communities from Monterey Bay, California, United States - M1 60m 3416 | ecosystem: Environmental > Aquatic > Marine > Intertidal zone | place: USA... | reverse complement strand
CTTCATTTTTAGAAATTTTGGTTGATACAATCCATTACCATTTTTTTTATATGCTTCAAACAAATAATCTAGCCAATTTGGTGCAACGATTAAATCATTATTTAATAAGATGATGTAATGTCCATTTGCATTTCTTATACCAATGTTTAGTCCTTCTGAAACCCCCACATTATCTTTATTTAAAATAAATTTACATGATTCATATTTTTTTGAAAATTTTTCACCACTTTTATCTGGAGAATTATTATCGACAATTATTAATTCAAATTTTTGTTTTGTTTCTTTGAATATTGATTCTATACAATTTTCTAAAAATTCCACACCATTGTAATTTAGTATAATTATAGAGACTAATTTTTCATCTGAATTCATATTTTGAGGCATTATCTATAATGATCCCTTATTTTTATGGCATTTTGCCTAACATTTCTGGATGTTGTATTTTTATTTGGTCATGCATTATTTCAATTGATTGATCTATTGTCAAAAGCTTTATTCCCTTTTCACCAATTTTATCACATTTTAAACATGATTCGAGAGTTCGTGGTGCGATTTGTTTTAATCTTTTTGTAGGTATTGAATTGATTAAATTTTCTGAATATCCAAATGATTTTGCAATTTTTTTAGAAAAATCTAGTCTGCTTATACATGAAAGTCCAGATAAATGAAAAATACCCTTCATATCTTTTTGTAAAATTTCTAGAATATTTTTTGCCATATTGTCTGCTAAAGTGGGTGTATTGAATTGATCATTTACTATTGATATTTTATTTTTTTTGTTTAATTGATCTAAAACCCATAGTCCAAAATTCATTGTTTTTCTTGATTCATCACTTGTTTTAATATATTCAGAAGGAATCCAACCAAAAATTACACTCGGACGTAATATCACACTATCTTCAATTTTAGAAACAATTTTTTCACTTTCAAGTTTTGTTTTACCATAAATATTAACAGGATTTGGTTCATCCTCTTCTGTATAGAATTTTTTATTTCCTGAAAAAACTGCATCAGTAGAAATGTGAATTAACTTACTTCCTATTTTATCTACAATCTCTGATATATTTTTTGTACCTGTTACATTTACATCAAAAGCATTTTTTTCAAATTTTTCACAATAATCCACATTTGTTATTGCAGCAGTATTGATAATTATATCTGGCTTTATTTCAAAAATTATTTTGCATTCTTTTTTATTTGTGATGTCTATTTTCATAGTTTCTATATTTTTAAAATTAATAGAATTTTTATTATACGAACCTATAAGTTCATAATTTTTTGCATTTGTTAATATTTTATAACCTAGTAATCCACTGCTTCCTATAACTAATATTTTCTTTTTCATTCATTAAAATCAAATTTTGATATGATAAAAACTTTGTACATAATTTATCTTTTTTAGAAAAAATAATTTTTGATATATTGAATTTTAATTTGAAATAAACTAATTATTGATACTAAACAATATTAACTCATAATTTTAATATTATTCTATGGAATTAGACATAAAAAATTATGATCTTGGAGTTCAAGTTTTAACACCAAAAATTTATCATGATGATAGAGGATTTGTAAGTGAAATTTTTAGAAACGATTGGGGTGAATTTTTTGGTAATCATAAACCAAACCAAATCAATGTTTCTAAAAGTGAACCTGGAATTATTCGTGCTTGGCATAGACATTTGAGAGATCAAGTTGATTTTTTTACTGTTATAAAAGGAACTGTAAAAATTTGTATCTGTGATAATAATCCAGATTCTAAAACTTTTGGAACCTTGGTTGAAATTATTACTAGTGAAAAACAATTACAAATTGTTAAAGTCCCTGGACATTATTGGCATGGTACAAAAACAATCAGTTCAGATGAATCTTACACTGTATATTTTATTAATAATCTATATAATTATGAAAATCCAGATGAAGAAAGAATTCCATGGGATGATCCAAACATCATTGATCCACGTACTAAACAACCATACAATTGGGGTGTATGACTAAATCATGAAACTTCTTGTTTGTGGTGGTTATGGATTTATTGGAAGTTCATTTATCAAAAATCATAGAACGAATTTTCCTAATGATGAAATTATTAATATTGATAATTTAAGCATTGGATCGAATAAGCTAAATTTATCTGAAATTAATAATGAAAATTATACTTTTGTTAATGGAGATATAAAAAATTTTAATAAAATAGAAAAAATTTCTGTTGATGTTGATATAATTATTAATTTTGCAGCTGAAACTCATGTAGATAGAAGTATTGCAAATCCAAAACCATTTCTTGAAACTAATATCATGGGCACATATTCTCTTCTTGAAATTTGTAGAAAATTTAATAAAAAATTTATTCATGTTTCTACTGATGAAATTTATGGTGATTTAGAAAATAAAGATTCATTTAAAGAAAATGATATTTTAAAACCAAGTAATCCTTATTCAGCTAGTAAGGCTGCAGCTGATCTTTTAGTTGGTTCCTATCAACGAACTTATGGTATTGATTCTATTATTACCAGATGTACAAATAATTTTGGCCCTAATCAATTTCCAGAAAAACTAATTCCAAAAACAATTATTCGAGCAGCACAAAATTTGAAAATTCCACTTTACGGTGATGGAAATCAAATTCGAAGCTGGATACATGTAATTGATCATGTATCAGCAATTGATGCGCTATTATCTAAAGGAAAATCAGGTGAAATTTATAACATTACAGCATGGAATGAAATTTCAAATAAAAATATTGTAGAAAAAATTCTAAAAATTATGAAAAAATCTTCTGATCTTATTGAATTTGTATCTGATAGGCCTGGTCATGATAAACATTATTCAATTGATTCATCAAAAATTAAAAATGAAATTAATTGGATTCCAAAATATACATTCGATGATGGTTTAATTCAAACTGTGAATTGGTATACAGAAAACTCTTCTTGGTGGGAGCCATTAATTGACGAAAAAACTCTTCATCCCCAACCTTGGACATTAAATTGGAATAACTAATGATGAAAATTTTCATGATATCAAAATTTGAAGATGAATTTAATTATAGATAAAAATATGTTAAATAAATGAAAGGAATAATTTTGCATGGTGGACATGGTACAAGACTACGTCCATTAACTCATACAGGCCCTAAACAACTTCTTCCAATTGCAAATAAACCAATGTCTGAATATTGTTTAGAATCATTAAAAAATTCTGGAATTTCTGATATTGCAATAATTATTGGTGGTATTGGTTCCAATAAAGTAAAAGAGTACTACGGAAATGGAGAAAATTTTGGAGTTAACTTAACTTACATAGAGCAGGATTTTCCAAAAGGAATCGCTCATGCTGTAAGACTTTGTAAGGATTTTATTGGAGATGAAAAATTTGTTGTTTTTCTGGGTGATAACATTATTCAAAAAAATATTACTGAATATGTTGAAAATTTTAAAGATTCTGATGATTCAGCATCTGTTTTACTTTGTGAAGTTGATAATCCTACTCAATTTGGAATTGCCGAAATAGAAAATGAAAAAATTATTAAATTTACAGAAAAACCAAAAAATCCTCCAACAAATCTAGCTGTTACAGGAATTTATTTTTTAACTCCATTAATTTTTGATTTAATTGATAATCTTAAACCTTCTTGGAGAAACGAACTAGAAATTGTTGATGCACTTCAAATGTTGTTAGATATCAATAAAAAAATTAGATATTATATGATAACTGATTTTTGGAAAGATACTGGAACTCCTGAAGATATTCTTCAAGCCAATAAAACAATTCTAGAAAATATGAATTCTTATTTTAAAGGAATCAAAAAAGATGATGTCATAATTGATGGTAATGTGATGATTGGAGAAGGAACAAAAATTGAAAGTGGTTCTAAAATTTTTGGTCCTGTAATTATTGGAAAAAATTGTATTATAGGGAATAATGTACAAGTAGGTCCAAACACAAGTGTAGGAGATAATTCAAATTTGTCTCAATGCAAGATTATTAATTCAATAATGATGAATGATTGTGAAATAAATTCTAACATAGAAATAAAAAATAGTATTATTGCTTCAAACTCAAAAATCTCAAAAAGTGAAATAAATCAAAGCGAAAAAATATTTTTGTTAGGAGAAGGAACAAAAATTATTCTATAGATTTTAAAATTTTGAAAAAATTGAATTATTTAATTTGTTTAAATACTATTATTAGTAAGATTTGAAAGCAGATTATGATGGATATTTTGGTAGTAGCTGCACATCCTGATGATGAAGTAATAGGTATGGGAGCAACTTTGTACAAATTATCTAAACAAAAACACAGAATACATCTATGTGTTGCAACTGATGGAACCGGAAATTATAAAAAAAATTCACCTGAATATGAAAAAATTTCTAAAATTAGAAGAGCAGCATGTATTAAATCATCTAATTATCTTGGGATAAAGTCTGTAGATTTCTTGGGTTTTCAGGATGGACATCTTGATTTAACTCCTCAGATTGAAATCAATATGTCTATTGAAAAATTAATCCAAAAACATAATCCTCAAATCGTCTATACAACTCCTAAACATGATCTACATACTGATCATCATAAAATCCATGAATGTACTGTTGTTGCAACAAGACCTCATAATAATTCAATTTTAAAAGTACTAAATTATGAATTCCCTACAGTTCAAAAAACTAATTTTTTACCTAATGTTTTTGTTGATGTTTCTAAAGAATTTCCAAAGAAAATATCTGCGTTCAAATTTCATAAAAGTGAACAACAAAAATTCCCATTTCCTCGATCAATAAAATCCATCAAGAATTTAGCTGAAAGACGTGGAATAGAATCTAATCTAAAACTTGCAGAAGGATTTAGTTTAATTCGTGATATAATTAAATAAAATTATTTTTAAAATACATCTGAATCACTCATAGTTAAATACCAATTTTCAAAATAATTTAATTCAGTTAATGAATTTTCTTCAAAAATTTTAACAACAAAATTATTTTCCATTGGAATATCTTTAAATCCAATTTTAGTTATTTGAGAATGAAATGATTCTAAACCATTTGTCCAAAGCGTAATTTTTGTTAAATGATTTTTTTTACAAAAATTTATTGTATTGTAAATCATTTCTTCATAAATTAAAGAATCATTTTCTAATAAAAAATCTATTATGTGACATTTTTCATTTTGATAATTTTTTAAAATAAAATATCCTAATAGTTTATCATCTTTTAATAATTTATAACAATGATATTTTACTTCTGGATTTTTTATAAATCGCCAATTTAGATATTTTTCTGTTCGTGGAATCATAATTTTCTTAATAATATTTTTTTGTTTATTGTAAAATTTAGAAAACTCTTCGTCAAAACTTTCAATTTTTTCACATTTTATTGAATTACTTTTAATAATTTTAGTTGGGAGTTCTAAAACCATTTCCTTCATTGTTCCCAATGATTTGAAGCCTAGTTTTTTTACAAACATATGATGCGAATTTTCATTTGAAAAAGCAATTACAAATTTCCCATCTCCCATTTTGTATACCTCATTTGCTAAAAGAGTACTTAGTCCCTTTTTTTGAAAACTAGGACTAGTAACAGTCCACATGGAAAATAATCCTGATTCAATTTTATTATTTATTTCAATGTTAATAGGATGAACAATGTATGATGAAGCAATTTCATTATTTTTTAATAAAAATCTAATAATTAATTTTCCAAAAGGATTTTTTTCAAATCTCCAGTTCCAATAATTTATGTCTGAATTTTTTTCAAATACTCGATTATAAAGTGAAATAATTTTATTTTTGTAATTTTGATTTAAAATCGTTTTATTCATTTAAGATATTTTAACAATTTTTTATTTAACTGCTTTGAATAATACTGTACTAGAAATTTCATACAAAATTTTTCATTAATTCTACTAATGAATTTACAGCTTTTTCATTTGTAAAATTCTTTAGGGTATATTCTCTACCTGCTTTTGCAATTTTTCCCCATTTACTATTTTGTGGATCTTTTAAGTATTTTTCAAATTTTTCAACATAATTATTTTCATCTATGGCAATTACAGTTTTTTCATCTTCATATCCTAAAAATTCTCCTTTATTCTTTTTAGTAATTTCCATAAATGTAAGACAACCTGCAGCAGGAATTTCCCAGTATTTTATTAAAGGATTGTACGTACATGCTGCAATTGCAGAACAATATTTTTCTAATAATAGTGGATATTTGTCTCCCACATACAAATGTTGTAAAGTATTTGTATAATCTACATATGGTAGTTTATTACAAATTGTTCTTAATTTATAACAAGATAAAGCATTCCAATTTGGATTTTTAATTTTGTTAATTATTCTAGAAGGAATTTTTAAATTTCCTACATTGCCTGAGTTTAGAATTTTATTCGAAATTCTTTTTTCAAATGGTTTCATTTTTTGATATAATCTTGGTTCAAGCCCAAAAATTATGGTTTTATATTTAAAATTTGATGGATATTGTTCATGAAAAAAATCTTCATGATGAAAGTGAAAATAATAGTCAATCTTCCATTTTTTATGGAATTTAATTGATTTTTTTGCTGCTCCTGGATCAGCTTCTTTAGCAATTACAGGTATATCTAAATCTTGAATACCTACAATTTCTGAAGGCATTCCATATTCATTATTTTCATAAAGAAGAATTATGTCAAATTTATTTTTTAAAATTGATGCATCAAAAATTTCTTTGGTTGGAAAATCTTGAATCTCAATTTCTTCATTTTCTCTTAATGCTTTCATAAAAAAATTATAATATGCATTATCATAATGAGTTCCTAAGAGATAAGGATTATTTTTGTTATAGATGAATGCAACTTTAATTCTTCCCATTTTGATTTCTTAAATTAATCATAAATCTATTTAATGTAAATCTGTCTATTTTTTAATTTATGATATAATTAATAATTTTTAATTAATGATCAATTTTTTTAATTACTCTACCTGGATTCCCAACTACGACACAGTAATCTGGAATATCTGTTGTCACTACACTTCCAACTGAAATTATACTATTTTTACCAATAGTTACTCCAGCTGTAATAATTGATCCTGGAAATAATACTGCTCCATCTTTTATCTTAACTTCTGCAACTTTTCTGGGAAATTCCCCCTTTTTTAAAAATAAATTTGCAGCTGGATTATTGTGCGCAAAAACCATTACATTGGAACCAAAAGTTACATTATTGCCTATGCTTACTAATTTTGGATAAATTAGATCTAATTGGACATATGCTGAAAAATGACAATTTTTCCCAATTTTAACACCTCGTGAGCGTTGAATTTTTGCTGTAGTTTCAGAATGTGGACAAGAATATGCTAAAGAATGCAAAATCCATGAGCGTAAAAATTTCATTTTTAATTTGAAATTTCCAAAACTACCTTTGTAGCCATAAAATTCCATTAATTCCCTTTCATTAACTGATACTGGGTTCTCGTCTTTCATATTTTAGTTCTAATTTTACTTGATTTTAAATCTAAACTTTACGCATAAAGCATACACTCTAATTAATCATAACTATCAAATACTAAAAATCGAATTGATATTCCATGCCTGAAGAAGAAAAGATTTCTTACTATTTAAAAAAATCAAAGACTCCTCAAAATAATTTTGAAAAAAAAATCCATATTTCTATTCTAAGTAGTTTTACATTAAATGGAATTGAAGAAATTTTTCAAGTTAAATGCAATGAAAAAAATATTTCATGTAAAACTCATCTAGCAAATTATAATCAATATAATCAAGAAATATTAGATCCGAATAGTGACCTCTATAAATCTAAATCTGATTTAACATTTTTGATTTTAGACACTCAAAATATTTTAGAAGATTTATGGTATTTTCCATATTCAATTAATGATACACAAAGAGAAAATTTTATTGAAAGAAAATTTAATGAAATTAAAAATTTAATATCCATTTTTCTTAAAAATTCTAATTCAAAATTAATACTTTCAAATTTTTTTATTCCTACAAGTTCAACTTATGGAATAGTTGAAAGTAAATCAAATTTTGGTTTACAAAAAATGATTCTTAAATTAAATGATAGTTTACAAAATCATATTCAAAATTTAGATTCTATTTATTTATTTGATATGAATGGATTTATATCAAAACATGGTGAAAATAATGTTTTTGATCCTAAACAATACTTGTTTGGAGACATAAAAATCTCTCTCGATTTTATTCCTTATCTTGTAAATGATTTAATGGGATATGTAATTGCAATATTAGGTATATCAAAAAGATGTATTGTCTTAGATCTTGATAATACATTATGGGGAGGAATTGTTGGTGAAGAAGGATTTAATGGAATTAAACTTGGTTCTGATCCATCTGGAAAAGCTTTTGTTGAATTTCAAAAACACCTGTTAGCCTTACAAAATCGAGGAATTTTACTTGCTATTAATAGTAAAAATAATTTTGATGATGCAATTAAAGTAATTGAAGAGCATCCAGATATGGTTTTAAAAAAAGAGCATTTTGCTTCAATCAAAATTAATTGGAATGATAAAGTTTCAAATATAAAAGAAATTTCAAATGAATTGAATTTTGGCCTGGATAATTTTGTATTCATTGACGATGACCCATTAAACAGAGAATTTATGAAATCCAGTTTACCTGAAGTTTTAACTATTGATTTACCAAAGGATCCCTCAAAATATGTACGAATAATACAAGAAATTAATGAATTTAATCTATTGAAAATTACTGATGAAGATAAACAAAGAGGTATTATGTATTCTCAACAAAGAGAGAGAAAAACTCATGAAGATTCATCAAATAATTTAGAAGATTTTTTAAAAAATATGGATTTAAAAATTACAATTAAAAAAGCTGATAGTTTTACAATTCCTAGAATTTCTCAATTAATTCTTAAAACCAATCAGTTTAATTTAACTACAAAGAGATATTCTTTTGAAGAAATTCAAACAATGTCGACTGATCCAAATTTCTTAATGGGTTGTGTACAAGTTGAAGATAAATTTGGAGATAATGGAATTACTGCTGCATTTATTGTAGAAAAAAATAATTCAAAAGAGTGGATTATTGATACTTTTCTTTTAAGTTGTAGAGTAATGGGAAGACAAATTGAAAAAAGTATTTTATCATACATAATAAAAATTGCCAAAGAAAATAATGTCCATAAAATATTTGCAAATTTTATTCCCACAAAAAAGAATCAACCAATTGAAAATTTTTTACCTGATTGTGGATTTAAAAAAGAAAAAGATTATTGGTCTATTTCTCTCATTGATTCATTTAAGGGACCTGATTTTATTAAGATTGAAGAAAAATAATGTCTAAAAAACTATATGGAATTATTGCAAAGGTAATGGATATCTCAATAAATGAAATAAATGATGATTCTAGTCCTGAAACAATTCCTAGTTGGGATTCTTTTAATTCTTATATTTTATTGGATGAATTAGAATCCCAATTTCAAACTGAATTTACCATTGATGAAGTAACTGAAACAAAGAATGTTTCTGATATCAAAAAACATCTTAAAATTCATGGAATTGATTTAGATGACTGAATTTCCTTTGGAGTATAATTTTGAGGAACTTTTTGTAGGTCAAAAAGCTAATTTCTTTAAAAAAATAGACTCTACATTAGTTAATGATTTTGCTAAAATTAGTGGAGATTTTAACCCTCTTCATATGAATGATGAATATGCATCAACTACAAATTTTGGAAAAAGAGTATGTCATGGAATGCTTTTAGCATCATTTTTTTCACAATTAATTGGAATGTATTTGCCAGGAAAAAATTCATTATATTTTTCTCAAACATTAAATTTTAGAAATCCTTGTTTTATTGATGATAATATTACAATAGAGGGAGAGATAATTGAAAAAAAATCGAATATAAAATTAATAGTTATTAAAACAACTATTCATAATCAAGATGGTGAATGTTTGATTGATGGTATTGGAAAAGTTATTGTACGTTAATTATATTGTTTATTTTGAATTCAATGATTGAGAATTTTGGCATCGGAGTGGATATAGTTTATATAAAAAAATTTGAAATAATGAATTACTCAAAAAAATCTAGTTTTTATAAAAAAACTTTTCTTCCTTCCGAAATAGAATATTGTTTAAAATTTAAAAAACCTGAACAACATTTTGCTGGAAAATTTGCTATTAAAGAATCCGTAAAAAAATCCATTGATGACCCCATTTCTTTTCTTGATATTGAAACTTTTCATATTGAATCTAAATTGAAAATTAAATTATGTGGAGATTGGAAAAAAAAGTATAAATTTTTGGGTTCTATTAGTCATGAAAACGATTATGCTATAGGTATGGTTATTTGTGAAAAAATAGATAATGACTAATTATAATTTTTAATTCATTTTTATATATACAAAGTTAAATTATAATGTAAAAATTGGAAAAAACAGAAATTATTACAGTAATTTCTAAACCCACTGTAAATGCAGATGTTAGAATACCCTAGACCCAATAAAAAATGATGAATATAGAAAATGATGTAATGACACACTGAAATTAGATGTGGTTACAATTTTCCACTTCAAATTATTTTGAGATATTTTAAATTTAGATAATTGAATTTTAGTAACTACTATTTTATCAATTGCTATTTTATATTAGTACTTAATAGATAAAATTAAGGATGAATTCTAATGTTCTTTTTATCATTATTGATTCATTACGAGTAGATAAATTTCATGGTAGTAAAAAAACTTCTGTAACTCCAAACATAGATAATTTCATTAAAAAAGGGGCATATTTTTCTGAAACAATTAGTTCATCAGATGTAACAGGAATTTGTGTAGGAAATATTTTTACTGGGATGTTTTCACAAAAAACAGGCATTATTCAACGAAAATTCAATTCAAAAATCAAAACACTTTTTGATATTTTAAAAGAAAATAATTATGAAACTTATGCAACTGTTCCTAATTTAACATGGTTTAACCAATTAACTGAAAGATTTGATCATGTTGATTCATTTTTTTCTGCAAATGACACTCAAAATAGATTAGATGATGGTGTTGGTGATATTATTCTTAATAGATTAAATTCTAATAAAATGAAATCTCCTTGGATATATTATATTCATCTCAATGATTTGCATCAAAAAATCATAGTCCCAGAAAAATATGATAAGAATGAATATGGTGATACAAACTATGAAAAAATGTTATCATGTATTGATGAATGGTTAGGGAAAATTCTTAATCAATGTAATTTGAATAATACCCTTGTTGTTATTACCTCTGATCATGGAGACTATATTCCAGTAGTTGATAATTATGGCCAAATTCCACGAATTCAGGCATTCATGAAAAAAGGTAAAAAAATATTTCCACAAATGGAGCCAATTGGAGTAAAATTATTTATTATTCTTAGAAATCTAATTATGAAAAAACAACAAAGAGAGTTAAAGAAACAATTTTCTTCAAAACAAATGAAAACATTACGAGCACGTGGAAATGAAACTTTAGATGATGAAACATTAAAAGTTCCACTATTAATAATTGATAATAAAATTAAGCCCAAAATTTGTAATGATCTTGTTACTGGTGTGGATATTTTTCCGACCATTTTAAGTTATTTGGGAATTAAAACAAATTATTCAAATATTGATGGAAGAGATTTGACCCCATTGATTAATGGAAGTAAATTAAAAGAAATTCCAATATTTATTCAATCTGGAGATAAACAGGAAGAAAAAGATAGCTTAGTTGTAGGAATAAGAACATCGAAATTTAAGTATTACAGGTCAAGAAAAAATCCTAAAGAAAACATTCACTTGTATAATTTAGAAAATGATCCATTCGAAAAAAATAATTTAGTTAATTCATTTCCTGAAATTATTAATTCAATGGAAAAAACTTTGTTACAATATGAAATGATCCAACAAATTACAACAATAGAAGAAAATGATGATGAAAATAAAAAAATTGAAGAAGAATTAAAAAAAATGGGATACATTTAAAATTATTTTTTAAATATGAACTAAATATCTTATGCTTATAATGTCATGAAAATTATTTTTAAATACATTATGACATTTATTAAATACATTTAGTTTTCCTCAAATTATAATTAGAAAATATTAAATTTTTTATTTTGATAAATTAATATTTTTGAGTAATTCTATTATTTCATTTTTAGAAATAAGTTTTGGATTATTATCTAAGTGTTTTTTATCATTTAAAATTAGTTCAGCTGCTTTATCTAATGGCGTAAAAATTTCTATGGGTGAAAATTTTAATACCTTTACAATTTGTTTAAATCTTTTATCAAATTTAGAATTATTAAATTTATGTGCAATTTGTGTTGTATGTGCTAACGCATGTCCATGTGAATACCCTTCATTTGAATATACATAGGATAGTGCGTGACCTAATGTTGTTGAACTATTTCCAAATCCTAACCCACATACCAAAGATCCTAAAGGCAATTTTTCATATGTTTTGTTTAAAATTGAATCCTCTAAAATATTAAATGCATTTTCGCACAATACTTTAGTATATTTATTAGCCAATTTACTATCATATGCTTCAGTAGCTTGTGCACATGCATCAATCACAGAATTTTTAATAATTTCATCTGAAGAATTTTTAATAAAATATGAATCTACTATTGCAATATCTGCAAATATTTTATCATGATGAAAACTTTTTTTCTTTCCATCTACTTTTAATACTGAAATCCTGGTTACTTCACTTCCACTACCGAACGTAGTTGGAATCATAATTTTTAATTTATTCATTTTGTATGCACAATATTTTGCAACATCCATTGAACTACCTCCGCCTATTCCAATAATATGAGTAAAATCTGAATTTTGAAATTTTGAAATTATTTCTGTAGTAATTTCTATTGAAGGATTTGGTTCAATACTATCAAAAATTAATTGATTAGCTAATCCAGAATAATCTAACCATCCTCTAGATTTTGCCCCTTTAGACGTAATGACCAAACACTTTTCAGGAAATTTGAACTCGTGAACTGAGTTTTCTCCAAAAATAATTTTTGAAGGCTGTTTTATAGTCCACACATAATTCTGTTAAAAAGATCTGTTATTATAGATTGAATCATCAGATACACTAGTACGATTCACATGACTGAAGGAGCAAATATTTTACGCACAAAATTAAAGGAAAAGCCCATTTTGAAAGTTGCTGGTGCCTTTGATGCAATGTCTGCAAAACTAGTGGAATTAAGTAATTTTGATGCTGTTTGGGCAGGAAGTTTTGCTATTTCTGCAACTCATGCATTACCTGATGCAAGTATTTTGACTATGACTGAATTTCTTTCGGCAGCATCCAGTATGGCTGATGCTTGCTCAATCCCAGTAATTGCTGATTGTGATACTGGTTTTGGAGGTCCTAGTAACGTTAGTCATTTAGTAAAAAAATATGAATCGGCTGGAATTGCTGCAATCTGTATAGAAGACAAAATTTTTCCAAAACAAAACAGTTTACTTAAAGATGGTAAACAAGAATTACTTTCTGAAAAAGATTTTGTTGCAAAAATTATTGCAGGAAAAACTGCAAAAAATAATCCTAATTTTATGATTATTGCAAGAATTGAATCATTGATAGCTGGACATGGTATTGAAGATGCATTAAAACGTGCTACAGCTTATGAAAATGCAGGTGCAGATGCAATACTAATTCATTCAAAAAAAAATACTCCGGATGAAATTTTTGAATTTTGTAATTCTTGGAATGGAAATATTCCTATAATTGCTATTCCTACAACTTATCCAACTGTTACTGTAGATGAACTTCAAAAAAATAAAATTGACATGGTAATTTATGCAAATCAATCATTAAGAGTAGCACATTGGGCAATGACTGAACATCTAAATCAATTATCAGAGGCAAAAAGCATAAGTGAAGTTAAAACCAGTATGACAACAATGGATGAAATTTTTCATCTTCAAGAAATGTATGAAATTAAAAAACAAGAATCAAACATTGAAAGAGATTTGAAAAAAATGGGTTACATAAATTGAATGAAGAACAACAACGTAAAATATTTCATTATTTAAAAAGTAAAAAGATTAAAAATTTTGTTGGCGTTCCTGATTCTACATTAAAATATTTTATTGATGAATCATTAAAAAAAAATAATGCCATAATTACAACTAGAGAAGAAGAAGCAATAGGAATTGCAGCTGGAATGAGTCTTTCAAAAAGTAATTCCTTAGTTTTTATGCAAAATGCTGGTTTTGCTAATTCAATTAGCACTATCACTTCCCTTATACAACTATATGAAATTCCATTAATTTTTTTAATTGGGTGGAGAGGATATCTTTCAGATGATGCTCCAGAACATCTAAAAATTGGTAAAATTCAGCCTGAATTATTAAAAATTATTGGATTAAAATCACAAATTTTGACAGAAAAAAATTGGAAAGTTAAATGTGATTGGGCTTTAAAGCAGTTAAAAGAAAAAAAACCATGTGCTCTTGTTATTAGGAGAATGTTTCATGATTAGAAAAGAGGCAGTAGCAATCATTGGAAAATCTGTTGGTAAAAATCCCATTGTATCAGCAAATGGATTTATGAGTAGAGATTTGTTTGAAACAAATGATAAAGAATCAAATTTTTACATGATTGGCTCAATGGGATTGGCATCTTCAATTGGATTGGGTATTGCATTAAAAAATCCTAAAAAACAAGTTTATGTTTTTGATGGTGATGGAAATATCTTAATGAATTTGGGTTCTTTAGTAACAATTGGCAGTTTAAAACCAAAAAATTTGATACATATAGTATTTGATAATAACAGTCATGAATCTACAGGAGGTCAACCAACAAATTCGTCTCAAATTAATTTAGCAAAAATTGCAAAGATAGCAAATTATAAAATTTTTGTAATTCAAACAAAAACTAAATTAATATCAGTTTTAAAAGATATTAAAAAATTACAAGGACCAATATTTCTTTTGATAAAAATAACTACAAGTAAAGAAAGAAGTAAAAGAGTTTCATGGGATCCTAAAAGTATTAGAGATAGAGTAGTCAAATCAATATAGAAATCATGAAAGCAGTAATAATTGCAGCAGGTTATGGTACTAGATTAGGTGACCTTACAAAAAAAATACCTAAATCACTGATAGATATTAATGGAAAATCAATTTTAAAACGACAAATAGAATCACTTCAATCCAAAGGAATAACAGAAATTATTATAGTTACTGGCCCAAATCACGAAAAATTTTTAGAAAAAAAATTAAAATATGTAAAAGATAATTTTTATGAAAATCATGAACAATTAGGTAGTTTAATGGAGGCACGAAATTTTTTTAATGATGAATTATTAATTTTATTTTCAGATGTATTATTTGATAATCAAGTAATATCTAAAATTATTGATTCAGATAGTGATTTTAATATTGCAGTAGATTATGATTGGGAAAAAAATTATGTTGGACGAACTGAACATCCAATTTCACAAGCAGATTTAGTATTAATTAAAAATAATTCAGTTTTAAAAATTATGAAAAATCTTACTCCAGTAAATAATTTCAAAATTGGTGAATTTATTGGAATAATTAAATTATCCCAAAAGGCATCTGAAAAATTTTTGAATCATTATACAAATTTAGAAAAGTCTGTGAATAAAATAAAAATAAGTAAAAAATGGTATTTAACAAACATGTTACAGGATTTAATAGATAACAACAATCCCATCACTCCTATAGAAATTGATGGGAATTGGTGTGAAATTGATACAGTTCAAGATTTAGAACATGCTAGAAAATTATTTAATTAATTTTGTATATGTTTTTGTAATTCAGACCACATTATATTTTCAATTTCTAAATTTGTATCGATTAAATTTTTGTTCTCATCGGGATCATTTTGAAGATTATATAATTCTCGAGAATTATCATATTCGTTATAAATTAATTTCCAGTTAGATGTTCTAATTGATTTTGTATTAGGTTCTTTTGGAGGAGTTTTTTCACTAAGAGGATTTCCAGTTTCAGAATAAGCAAATTTTTCTTCCATATTCAGATTATTGAATAATGGGCATAAAGATTCACCATCAAATTCTTCAAAATTTTCACTAATAGGAATTTCTAGTAATTCTAAAATTGTAGGCATAAAATCAACAGTTCTGATTTGTTGTGAAATTTCTTTAGGTTCTAATTCTGGATCATAAAAATAACAAAAAGTTTTCAAAGTGTAATCATAACAAAACGCACCATATGCTCTTTCTCCAAATTTTTCTCCAGTACTAATTCCGTGATCTGATATAACCACAATTATAGAATTATCAAATAATTTTAGTTCATGAATTTTATTTAGTATTATTTCTAAATACAATTCAGAATTATGAAATAATTCATCATATTTAGAATCATTTCTTTTTTTATTTTCAAAATACTCTTTACTAAAATTTGTATATTTTTTTAAAACAGAGTCTACTATTGATGAATGAATTTTATCATAATGTAAATATAAAAAGAAATTGTCTCTCTTATTTTCAATTTTCATATTTTCTAATAATTTTGTATGTCTTTCAATTAAATTTTCATTTTCATCATAAACAATGAATTCATCAAATCCTTGTTTTGGAATAACTATTTCACTATGTATATCGGCACGTGTAAAATATCCTTCATCTTTAAGATATTGCGTAAGAGTAAGAAACTGATTTTTCTTAAATTTGTAAGTGGACCAATAACTATTCGTCCCTGTTCTAGTACCATAACATCCACTAAAAATTGCATGCATAGAAGCTATTGTATGAGGTCCATAGGTAATACATTGAGATAAAAAAACAGATTTATCTCTATTGAAAATTTTAGAATTTTTTACTCTATCTAATCTTGCACCGTCAATTGTAATAAAGATAATATTTTTTTTCAAAATTTTAATAATAAATTTTAATCATAGTTTTAAAAATGATTCTACTGTTTACCTTTAGGATCAAACCACATTTGAGTTTCATTAATTGCTCTACGTGCATCGTGTTTATTAAGAGTGGATAATTCCCTTTGGGCATCACCAGTCATACGTCCACCAATTCTTAGTACCATTAATTTCCCTGAACCCCTCATACTATGTTTTACAAATGGTTTAATGTAAACTGAATCATTTGGATGAATATTTTCCTGAAAAACAGTTTCACCTAACTGCCAATTCAAACGAATAGTTGATTGACCAATATTGTAAATCCATTGATGCAGTCCAACTTTAAGATCTAACAAATCATTTGAATTTTCTCTAACATGAATTTCAAAAGATTTTGAAAATGGCAGATTTGTTGATTGAGATAACTCTACCATTTCATATGCTTTAGAATCATGTGGATAAAACCATCTTTTAGAATCTACATATGTTTTTGGTAATACTTTATCTTCAATAATATCTGGAGGCATAAGATCGCGTGTGTTAATGCATAATGCCCTTGCAAGTTGTTCAATAATATTGTATTCTGGAACAGAAACATTATGATTAAGAAATTCATTTATTTTTTTTGAATTAATTCCTGTCCTATCGGATAATTCTTCAATTGAAATACTTGCAGCATCAATATTAAATTTTAATAATGATGCGAATGCCTTTTCTCTAGTTTCAAAATCTAAATGATATTGAATTCCTAATTCTGGACCGATAGCAGATAATTCTTGTTGCGTATCAGCAGAAATTTTATTTCCATATGTAAGTGCAAGAATTAATCCATTTTTTTCAGCACCTTTTCTTGTAGTAAAAGTGTGAGGTCTAAATGGAGTACCGTATACAGAGTCACCAGTTTTAGTAACAAAAATTTTTTTTTGTTTATCTTCTCCAATGTAGTAATAATTTACATCTCCGATAAAATAAGTAAATTGATGCATAAAATGTCCTTTATTCCATTGAATTTTTGAATTTGTAGTAGTATTGTCATCTACATAGCACAATTCTTCAATCCATTCAGGTCTAAATAACGAAACACTACTCATTGCTGTATCCCTGTATTCGTAATATGGTGAACCCCCTCTATCCATTACTCTAGATGATTTTGTAGATTCCTCTGCTCTCATTATTTTAACTCCATTTGAACAATCATCATTAATTAGAAAAAAATCTCTAGGATTCAAAGGCCATTTGTTAACGGCTTTTTGAATCAATTCATAAGAAATTTCTTTTTTACCTTCAATTATTGAATTTATTTCATCTAAAGGAATTTCTAAATCTTTAGCAGCATCTTCAGGCCTGCGTTTAATATCATTTAACAAACTTAAAAAATTATAACCTGAACGCTTCAGATCATTTAGATCTTCAATCAACATCACAATTTTTAGTTTGAAACATAAAAAGCATTCTATAAAAATCAATTATAAAAAATTATGAATGTCTGGATTTGTTTTTTTCATATTGATTTAATATAACTAATGATATTGCATCAGCCGAATTCGCAACTAAATAAGAAATAGCAAGTCCTTGCATTCCATACAGACTTCCTAAAATGATCATCCCTACAGAAATAATCATCATACTAAAAAATTTACTTAACATGACGTATCGACTTTTTTCCATTCCTAGAAATTGTGATGTAAAAATAAATGTGATTGAAGTTGGTATTACCGTAATACTCATTATTTGAATAGCAAGTATTGCGTCAATGTAAGCCGGGAATAACAGTGGTAATACAATAGGGGTGAAAATTATTCCAGATATTGCTATAATGATCGAAATAATTATTGCAAGAAATTTAATCTTGGTATTTGGTTCACCGCTTGCATCATAAGGTAAAATAAATTTAAAAATTATGTTTGAAAATAAATTCATTGCAGTCAATATTTGTATTGCAAGTGCATAATGTCCTAAAATTGAAAAACTTATAATCATTGGTATTATTAATTTATCAATTTGACTTTTTGTTATTTGTAAAAGTCCTACTGAATAATTGTTTGAAACAAATCCAATATGTTGTTTTAATAAAGGAAAATTTAATGGTGTTCTGTTTAAACTTTTGAAAACAAGTATTAGATATGATGAATATGACAAACCAATTGCATATAATATTCCATCAACACCAAAAATATAGAAAAAACTTACTCCCAGAATCACCACTAAAAATTTTTGCAATAATACATTTTTTGAATGAAATGAGAATGATTTTTTCCCAAGTAACTCTCCAAGAGCTAAAGAATTAAAAACATATGCAACTAAAACAAAACCAACATCAATTCTAAAAAACACTATCATCACTACTAAGGATGCAACAAATGTCCCACCTAGTGTAATAATATACAATGTATTTTGTAATTGAATGTTTTTAGAAATGTATACTATGATGGTATTTTTATTTGCAAACAATACTGCTGAAGATGCGATAGATGCTATTCCTAAATAGAAAAAGATTTCTCCATACTGATCTGGGGGTATAATTGAAGCAAGAAAAAACCAAAATAATGCAGTTGCACTTGTTCCTATTGTTTCCGAAACTCCAATTGCAGTTAAACCTTTAAAATTAATTTTTTTCATAAAAACCTGATCAGCCCATACATATGAAAAATATGTTTAATTATAATAAGTAATATTTAATAAATAAAATGAAAGTAATGGTATCTTAATAGAATTATTTTTTTATGTGCACGATATTTTGAAGACTGGAATTCAAACTGATTACATTATCCTGATATTTTCAGCAGAATATAATTTTCAGATTCATATAGTATTTTCCAGTCTTTTGGGATATTTTTTACAGGTTTGATCAACAAATAATCTGGTATTCTTTCTAAATCAAATTCACTAATTGGGTATGAATACAACTTTGAAAAATAAATTTGGTATGCATCAAGTTCTTTTTTAAGAATATGACTCTCCAGATCCAAATTTTCTTCATGAATTTTTCCTGTGGGCCCATCAAACGCATAATCTCGAATAAATTTGCTATTTGCATGATACGCAACAAGTTGATTATTCCCCATCAGGTACTTTGATTCAATATTTTCTTCCTTGGAAAGAATTTGAGATATGTCGTATAATTCTTGATGACGAATTTCTTGTTTTGGATCAAATATGTTATCATCATTGAATAAAATCCAATTTGCCATGATACCTGAAGCTCCCAAATTTATTAAAATTATGAAAATTATGACTGGAATCAGATACTTTTTTTTATCAATCTTTGCAAAAAATACGGCACATAATATCACAAAAATTAACGCAGGAGGAAATAATCTAATTGGATTAGTATTTATTGCAAAAATAGACATGATTGAAAAATAGACTAAAAATGAAATTATGATTGGTATTAGATTCCTGGGTAAAGAATTTCTCAAAAAATAAATTCCGCCAATTAATGGAATTAACCCTAAAAATGGAATTAGTGGAAAAATGGATAAGTTGTTCCAATTAGGATACATGTTTAAAATTACTCCGTAGATATTTTCAAAAATATTATTACCAAAATTATATAATAAAAGATCAGGATTTTTAAATAAAAGAGATGAATCGTTAAAGGACTCTATTGCATACCATTCTTTAGGGACATTAGACCATTCCATAAGAACTAAAGTACTGGAATTTGAAGTAATCAGTTCTCCAGCAGCAATGTAGTTAAACAATAGCATAGGAGTAATTGTTAATATAAAAATGGACATAAAAATAATAGATTTTTTCATTCGAGGTTTCTGAAATATTAGAAAAAATATTAAGAATCCTATCACAATAATCGCTGCTTGATATTTTAATGTAAATGAAAGTCCTGCAAATATTGCAACCATTACTATGTCAAAACGAGCAAGTCTTTTTTTTGTAATATAATAAAAACTAACAAATAATAAAAAAATAGGAAAAATATCTGCATCACTCATGTATGAATGCATATGTAATCCTGCATAAACTGAAATAAAGATAGTTGCTAAAAATGCTGTTTTTGAATTAAAAATTTGTCTTACAGTCACAAATGTGAAAAAAATTATTCCTACTGCGGAAGATATGGATATTATTTTCATATGAATGTGAGGGTTATCTGTAATGGAAGTAAGTAATCCAAAACCTAGAGATGCATTTGGAATTATGACATCACTAGCGTGACCTGCAAGAATTTCCTGTCCTGCAAAATAATAGAAAGCAATATTGTCACTATTAAAAAATGGATTGAACGTTATTGTGATAAAAGTAATTGATAATGAATAAATAAAAATAATTAAAAATACACCTTTAGCGTATTTGTCATTAAAAAAAGTGTTTTTTGTTACATTCAAATTACTTATCCCACCAATTATTCCTCATTACTTAGTCAACAAGTTTGAAATACAAACTCTATTTGAATATGAACCACGATTGAATTTTGAATATTTTTCATCTCCTAACCCAAATATGACACATTTAGAAGGTTCTAAACCAAATTTTTCACAAACTTCTATTTGTTTCTCTCCATATTTTTTTTGGTTATAATCTGGAGAAAAATTTTGCATAATTTTTAGTCCTAATGCTGCACCTGCTTTATTGAACATGTCAAATGAATTAAAAACATCAACAGGATCATCAGTAAATTCTTTTTTACATCTTATTCCAATTCTTAGTTTATCAAGCGGATAATACCCCTTGCTAAGACTAAAAGTGATAGATTTTATTGATGATCTATTTAAATCAAAATTCAGATCTCTAACTAAATTATAATATGCTAAATCAATCATCACTGGCACATTCAAAGAATCACATTGCTCAAGTATATCATTGGTAAGTTTATGTAAATACCCATTATCTGAAAAGGGAATAGAAATTATAACTGCGTCATTTTTTTTAATTTTTCCATCATCTAAATAACTGAATTTAAAATTATTTCGTTTCCAACTTATAGCATGATAAAAAAAATCACCTTTGAAACATCTTAATCTTCTAGATTTATTTTCTGCATAAAAAAAATCGAATGATTGTGATGTTCCATGAACAAATGATATGTGTTTAAATTTTTTTATTCCATTTAATTTATTTAATTTTGATTTTTGTATCCATTTAAAATAATAATTTATGAATTGTTTTCTAATTGTTAAATTTGTTAATGATTTACTAAAAAAATTATTTTTATCAGTTTTTTGTATAAATTCCAGAATATCCTTATCTTTTATGGGTAGGGCATTTCTTGCTAGTAAATTATTATATTTTCCCCCCATTTTATCATCTTTATTTTTGATCTAAAAACCAATTAATTGTATTTTTAATACCTTCTTCAATACTTGTTTCAGGATTAAAGCCAAAAGCTGTTCTTGCTTTATCATTACTCACACGTCTTCTTGGTTGACCGTTTGGTTTAGATGTATCCCATTTGATATCTCCATGAAAGTCCATATGTTTAGAAATAGTTTCAGCCAAATTTTTAATTGATATTTCATCATTAGAACCAAGATTAACTGGTTGGTGGTCATTGTAATTTTCTGCTGCAAGGATTATGCCTCTTGCTGCATCATCTGCATACAAAAAATCTCTAGTTGGTGAACCGTCTCCCCACAGTGTAATTGAATCTGAATTAGTTTTTTTTGCATTAAAAATTTTAAGAATAATTGCAGGAATTACATGAGATGTTTTTGGATTAAAATCATCATTTGGACCATAAAGATTTGTTGGTATAAGCGAAATTGAATTAAAATTATATTGTTTTTTATAAGCCTCTGATTGAACTATCATCATTTTTTTTGCCAATCCATATGCAGCATTAGTTTCTTCAGGATAGCCATCCCAAATAAGATCTTCAGAAAAAGGAATATTGGCAAATTTAGGGTAACTACAAACAGTTCCGATACCAATAAATTTTTCTACATTCATATTTTTTGCTTCATGAATTAAATTTGTACCCATCATTATGTTATCATAAAATGCTTCTGCTGAGTTTTCTTGCATAAATCCAATTCCACCACCTTTGCCAGCTAAATGAAAAATTATATCAACCTCTTTCACTATTGAAGTACAATTTTCTTTGTCTCTCAGATCACAATCTTTTGATGATGGGCATATGATTTTTTTTGGATTCTCTTTTGTTAATTCTTTTACAACTGATTTTCCTAAGAATCCATTAGCCCCTGTAACTAGGACTGTTTTCTCATTCCATTTCATATCTTTCATTAAATGGGACTCCAATGTCTAGACTTTCTTTCTGAGACCATTCAATTGTTCTTTTTAGTCCTTCTTTGATTGAGATTTCAGGCTTCCAATTCAAAAGTTTTTGTGCACGATCAAAATTACAGATTAATGTCTCTACATCAAATGGTCTAAATCTTGTTTGGTCAATTTCAATTGAGACTTTTTTGCCCATGATTTCTGAAATTAATTCTACTAGTTCTCTAATTGAGTAAGCTTTTTGGCTTCCAACATTTATCACTTCTCCAACTATGCCTTCTTTTACTAGAGACAAAATTATGCCTCTTGCTGTATCTGATACATATGTTAAATCTCTTTTTGCATTTATATTTCCTAATTTTATCACATCACCATTCATTATCTGAGTTATAATTTCTGGAATTATGTAAGGCTGTGTAATATTTGGTCCAAATGAATTAAATGGTCTAATTATCACTGCAGGTAAATTATGTTCTTTGTGCATTGTGAAAACAACTCGTTCACCAGCAAGTTTACTCACAGCATATGTTGATTGTGGCGATGTGATGTGATTTTCATCCATAGGCACTGTACGTGCAGAACCATAAATTTCACTAGAAGAAATATGAGTAAATCGTTTTACTTTTTTTCCTTTAATTGCTTCTAATGCCAAACTAATTGTTGCATTAACATTAATATCAAAAAATTTCTTTGGGACATAATATGAATCTGGAATAAACGGCATTGCAACATTATTTATTATGTATTCCTTATCTTTTACAACTTTTTTTATTGCATCATCATCTAAAACATCTGCCGTAATCAAATTTACATTAGGAAATCCTTCGATATACTTTTTTTTCCCTGATGATAGATTGTCTATAATTGTTACATTTGCACCAATTTTTGATAGCTGTTTAACTATTTCTGAACCAATAAAACCACAACCACCAGTAATTAGTACCTCCTTATTTTCTAATATCGAAACATCTGGTGTTGTCAACAATAGTTTATCTGCTTTCTGGTATAAATGTCATACAACTCTTTAATCAATAAACTCTATTTTGAAGTTCTTGATTCAATAAATTTAGTAATTTGTTCTAAAACATATTTTCTTGAATTAGAATCAATATTTTGATGATTTCCAATTAAAAATGAATTTTTCATAACATCAGTTGAATTATTTAATTTTCCAGAAATTTTGAATTTAATTAGCTTTGTAACTGGTTGCATAGCAAAATTACCTGCCATTACAGGTCTAGTTTCTATCCCTTTTTTCTCCAAATGTTTGACTAAATCATTTTTTTTAAAATAATTATTTTTCTTAACTTTGATTGCAAATAACATATTTGCATGAAAATTATTATTTTCAGTGTATGTTAATTCAATAAATTGTGAAAATTTGACTAAATTTTTTCTCCAAAAATCTGAATTAGATTTTCGTATAGATAAAAATTGATTTAATTTTTTAATCTGATGTATACCGAATCCCCCTTGAATTTCAGTTGGTCTTAAATTGTATCCTAAATTTGAAAAAAGAAAATTAGAATTTATATTTGAATATTTTTTTTCAATTTCTTTTTTATTTTTTAATTCTCTAGACCATCCATGTGCACGAAGGGATTTTCCTAATTCATAAAATGTTTCATTATTTGTTACTAACATGCCCCCTTCCATTGTTGTGATGTGGTGTGAGATAAAAAAACTAAATGTACTTAGATCTCCAAATGAACCCACTTTTTTCTTTTTTATTTTTGCACCTAATGCCTCACAACAATCTTCGATTACATACAAATTATTTTTTTTTGCAATCTTTCTAATTTCATCCATTTTGCAAGGATTTCCTAGTAAATGAACTGGCAGTATGGCTTTAGTCTTTTTTGTAATTGCTTTTTCTATTTTTTTAGTATCTATGTTGTAAGTTCTTGGATCAATGTCAACAAATACTGGTTTTGCATGAATGTTTATTATTGGAAAGACAGTTGTGGACCATGTTACTGCAGGCGTAATTATTTCATCATTTTCTTTAATTCTTTTATTTTTTAATATTGGATTTGATAAAATTGATAATGCCAACAAATTTGCTGAAGATCCTGAGTTAACCATTAATGCATATTTCACACCAATGTATTTTGCAAATAATTTTTCAAATTTTTTTACTTTCTCCCCCATTGTGGTTTTCATTTCTAGCATTGATTCTAATGCCTCATACACTTCTTCCCATCCATATGATGGATAGCCTAAAGAAACTTTACTTGAATTATGATTTTTTTTTGTTTCAGATAAATTTTCTAAAATTATTTTTTTTGTGATTTTTCTATTCAACATATATTTTGCAAAATTATACATTTTAAGTGTGTTTTTTCATTCTTCATTAATAGAGAAATAGAAAATTTTGGAATGAGTTAAACATCAAAGTAAAGATAAAACTCACGAAGATGTTGACATATTGATACTTTAGTAGGTATATGAAAAGAATACAGTTTAGAAGAAAATATTGAAATGATTAGCATTCATAGTTTTAGAAGATTGAAAATTGGGCAATTATTTTGCCGACAATAGTGTTTTTCATCAATTGAAATAAACAGGTATTATTTTATTTCAGCCTTTCCAAAAAAGTTCGCGAAAAAGCAACGAGCATAATTTTAAGCCAGTAGGAATTCTATACATTTTTCTTTCTCCACCAATTCTAGCAGGTTCATTTCCATCAATATCAGCAATTTTTTGTTTTTTTATTAATCCTCTAATACTCATTTGGTAAACTAATGTCATATCAAAATCATCTAGACGTATTTCATTCCATGCTTTTCGTGTAATAGCTCTACTAGACGATAATGTATCTACCAACTTTCCGCCATAAAAAATATTAGCTAAAAATGTAAATAATTTGTTTCCAAAGCCATCAATTAATCCCGCATCTTCATTGATAGAGGTTTTACCAAATCTTACCACAATAACTTGATCATAACCCTCTTTCATTTTAGAAATTATTTTAGGAATTTCATTTGGTTCATTATTTCCATCTGCCCCAAACATAATTAGAATATCTGCATCAGTGTATTCAAATCCATCATGTATTGCAGCACCATGTTTTCCTTTTGTTTTTTGTTTAATTACTGTAAAACCAATTTTTTCAGCCTCTTCAATAGTTCCATCTGTTGAACCTCCATCTACAATAATGATTTCATCAACCCATTCTTTTTGTATTAAGGGAATGATTTTTTTCATACCATCGATTTCATTTAGAGTTGGGATGATCAATGATATTTTCATATCTGAAATAGATTATTTCATTATAAAAAATGATCTTTTAAAAATTAATATTCAAATTTTTTTAATTCTTTTCGTTTTAGAAATTTTTCAGTAATAGTACAAGTAATTGTCATTGTCAATTTTGGTTCCATTCCTCCATTACATGTAACATGATGCATTTTTGGAGGTAACTCAATTATGTCGCCTTGTGTCCATTGATGAAAAACACTGTTTCCAGCAAGAAAATAATGACCTCATTTCTACCTGTAGCAAGTATGTTTTTATTTTTAATTCCATTTTGATTTTTTTATTAATATTGAATGTTTTCCCTAAATATTATAAAAAATAATAAATTGTTATTTTGCATAAATTTTTAAATATTTTATTACATGCAATGAAAATCAATGTAACATTTTTATCTTTAGATTTTTCAAAAATACCATGTCCGGAAAAGATTATTCTCAAAGCACATCTAATTTTGAGTCATTTCGTAAAGAAAATAAGAGTAATTGGCACTTTGATCCATCCGTAGAATCTAACGATTATGAGTATCTTGGTAGATTAGATGTAGATTTTAATCCTTTGTTAGAATTGATGAAGGACGATAAAAATTTTAAAGAAATTAGGATAGCGGAGGAAAACAAAGGGCATGAAAAATTAAATTCTCGAATTGAGGAGTTTAGAAAATGGGGCTTTACTGAGCATAACACAAAATCTCTTCAGATGATTGATAAAGATTTTCCAGAAATTTTTAAACCATTTAAGGAATTTTCAGGATTAGATTTTTGTAATGCAGTTGCATTAAAACAGTATCCAGGACAATTTCTTCCATGGCACATAGATACACTAGTTGGAATTAAAAATGAGTATGGACTTTCTGATGATACTGACATTGTAAGATATTCTTTAGTATTAGAAAATTGGAAATGGGGTCATTATTTTCTTGCTGGAAACAGTGTTTTTCATCAATGGACACAAGGCGACATTATTCAACTTCCTCCAAATATGCATCATACAACTTGTAATTCTGGGATGGAACCAAAATTGACAATGACTGTAACCGGTGTTGTGACAGAAAAATCAATTGAACTAAAAAAATCAAAATATTTTACGCATACAAAATAATACAAGAAATTTTATCAGTACTTTTTTAAAAATTCTCATAATAATAAAACCAAATTGGATAAAACAGAAATTTTATTAGTTATTAAATGCTTATTTTAAAGATAATTGCACTATCAAAAATTTTGAAATGTGATTTATTCTCATAATCCTTCTTGTGTAATTTTTGTATTATCTTCAATAAAATTATGAATATAAAAATATCACAAAGAGTGCCCTGAACCCAAAATCCATGACTATTTAAAATAGAAATTGAAAGTTAATAACATGAAAATTTTATCAAAAGCGATTACAATCGTAGTAATTACAATTTTAATTTACGTATCATTCTTAGTGATTTCAGATGTAAATTCTATTTTGGATGAATTTTCAAATTTTAAATTCGAGTATCTGCCAATTATAATTACTTTAATCATATTGGGTTATGTCTCATTAATTTTAAGATGGAACTTGTTACTAAAAAAATCAGACATTTACATTCCTACTAAAAGTAGTATTTTGATTTTCATGGGAGGCGTTTCTTTATCTATAATTCCCGGTAAAGCCGGTGAATTAATAAAATCAGAACTATTAAAAATTAAATTTGATGTTCCAAGATCAAAATCAATTTCAATTATACTTGTTGAACAAGTTTATAATGGAATTGGATTAACAATTACATCACTTTTTGGATTATATTATTTTAATCTTGGTCTATATGTGACTATTGGCTTTTCAGTACTGATAATACTAGTAGTTTCATTTTTATCTTCAAAAAAATTATTGCAAAAATTTTCAAAAATTTTCTCCAAAATAAAATTTCTTAGTAAATTTACAGAAAATATAACTGAATCACAACAAATTACTACCAATTTGATAACTGGAAAATTTGTAATTAAAATTATTACTCTTTCAACCATGTTTTGGATTTTCATATCTTCTGCAGTTTATTTCATTATTGTTGCATTTGGTATTGAGATTTTTGAAATATTTGGTATTTGGACAATGTATACCAATTCGATCATGTTGGGTTTTGTATCATTTTTACCTCTCGGAATTGGGGTAGTAGAAGGAAGTTTTGCAGGGTTTATGACTTATGGGGGAGTAGATATGTCTGTAGCACTAACGTTAATCATAATCATTCGCGTTATTGTAGAATGGATACCAATTGGTATAGGATTCATATCGCTAAAATTTATTTATAATAAAAAATCAAATAATAATCAAAATAATACTTACAACTGATTTTTTCAGCGTATATTATTAACTTTTTACTTACTTGAGGCTAATATTTCTAATGGGTTCTGAAATCTAATCAAAAATTAAAAAATCCAAGTTTTGAAAGTAAATTGAGAAAATTTAGTATGTTCAAATTTGTAAAAAATAATATTTCAACTATTTAAAATAAAACTCTCTAAAAATAGATTTTTATTATTTTAAATTATTATTCATAAAAATTTTCAAATTGGATATAATCAATTTTGTACATTTTAATTTTAAAATTAAATCCATATTCTGATGAATCATATTCTTTAATTAAATAGAAATATTTTTCTTCATTTTGAAAAATATCTTCCAGGAATTTAACATGATTTCCTTCTTTTTTGATCACCAAGTGTGTTAATCCACTATCTTTCGAATTTTTAATATAATCTTCTAATGTAGTATATTTATCTGGAGAAATTTTCTTTATCTCAAATGATTGATTATAGTTCTCTTCTGTTGATGGTAATGGAATTATAGGCCATTTATTTGAAATTTCTGAAATATGAATATATTTACTTTCAGGATTATAGTGATTTATTCCACTAGCAATTTTTGTAATCTCTTTTGCAATTAAATATGATTCTCTTTCATGAATATAATCTATTTTTTTATTTTCTACAAAAACTATTGATGAAATTATTATTGCACAAATTATTACCACAAAAATTATTTTTTCTTTTTTAATATTCTTAAAAATTTTTTCAATAGTTAATGAAGATAAAATAGTTAAAATTGGAAATATAAAATACAAATATCGAGTTTCCTCTATACTTTTTCCATATGCATAAAATGCTGGAATTAACATTACAATTCCAAATAAAAATATTGTAACCATTTTAAAATCTCTTTTTTTTAAAATTGTAAAAAATCCTAATGGGACAAAAAATACAAATGTTGGAATTAATATCCATCCCATATATTTTACTAAATTTGTCAATCCCACAGTCATAAAAGTTAGTAATTTACTTTCACCCTCATTACTACGATAATTTGAATTCTCAATGTCTAATTCTCCCTGTATTGCTACTCTGTCAACATAACCAATTCCTCCAAAAATTGGAGAAATAATTCCATCATTTCCTGTAGCTTCATACGTGAAAAGCATCATTGGAGCAATTGTTAGAAAAAATATTCCAATCAATAAAAATATTTTTTGAATAATTTTTTTATCTTTTCTAAATCTTATGAAAAATATTATTACAAATGGAATTAAAAGAAGAAACCCTTCATATCTAATTATACTACATAATGCTAATGTAAAAAATGATATTAAAATTATTGGAAAACGTTTACTTAAAAATAAAAATAGTGAAATTGTTCCAAGTAAAATATACGTTGGTTCTGTAATTCCAAGTAATGAATTTATTATGATTCTTGGTTCTAATACGAATAATGCTGCACCTATCACTGCAAATTTTTTATCAACAAATCTTTTACATAAAAAATAAACTGGAATAATTGTTAAAACTGAAATTATTATTGTTAAAAAACGTTGTAAATATGTTAATTCTAAAAAATTTTGTGAATTAAAAATTGAAAAGAAAAATGAAAGAAATACGGGCCATCCATTATTTGATAAACCCCAATTTACTGGTAATTGGCCTTGTTGACTTGTTACTACTGCGTATGAAAAATAATCAATTCCATCATCAATTATTGGAATGTTAAATGGAAAATAATATAATCTAATGATCAATCCAATTGATCCAATTATGATGAGAAAAAGTATTTCTTTATTGTCTATAAATCTTAATGATAATTTCTTTTTTTCACTGTTTTGATTTTCTAATTTTTTATTTGACAATTATACTTCTCCGACTTAAAATTAAAATAAAAATCAATACGTAAAAAGTAATTCTATTGATAATAATGTTGATATCTATGTGATATGTTAATTCCGTATATGGAAATAATGGCAATCATTCCTGCTCGAGGTGGTTCCAAAGGTATACCGTTAAAAAATTTAAAATTACTTGCTGGAAAACCATTACTTCAATATTCCATAAATGGATCATTAAAGTCTAAAATTATCACAAGAACCATTGTTTCATCTGATCATCTTAAAATTTTAAAAACAGCAAAAAAATTGGGTGCAGAAATTGTTAAAAGGCCAAAGAATTTATCAAATGATTCTTCACAATTAGAACCTGTAATTGAACATTGTTTGAATTATCTTAAACAAAAAGAAAACTATGTTCCGGATATAATTATTCTTCTTCAAAATACATCTCCGTTAAGAACCAAAAAACATATCGATGATGCACTACGTGATTTTTTAGATTCAAAATTTGATTCAATGATGAGTTGTTATAATTCTCATTCTTTTCTTTGGACTTTAAAAAATAATACATTAGTCCCTGTTAATTATAATCCAAAAAATAGACCTAATAGACAACAAATGAAAGATCAATATATTGAAAATGGGGCTATTTACATTACAAAATATAATGCATTTAAAAAATCACATTGTAGAATTTCAGGAAAAATTGGATTGTTTGAAATGACCCAAAAAACTTCAATTGATATTGATACTAAATTTGATCTTTTTGAAGCAAATAAATTGATTAAAAATTAATCACATTTTTTAATCATAGAAATAAATACTAATTTTTTTATTGAATGATGTGGAAAAAAATAACAAATTAAAAGTTTTTTATAATAATGTTTACAAGAAAGGGGAAGAAAAGCATTTTACTAATTTATCCACAACTGGAAATACTACTGAAGAAATAAATGAAATATTAAAAGAATTAAATTGGAAATCTAAAAAAATACTTGATGTAGGCTGTGGTACTGGCTTATTTTCATATAAGGTAGCAAAAAAAGGTGCTAATGTATTAGGAATTGATTTTTCTAAAGACGCAATTGCCATTGCTAAAAATAAATTTCAGCATTTAAATTTAGAGTATCAACAAATGGATGTAAAAAAAATTAAAGATAAATATGATGTAATAGTTTCAATTGGAACTTTAGAACATATGGATAACCCTTTGCAAATTTTAAAATTATTTAAAAAACATCTTACTTCTAGAGGAAAAATTATAATAACTTCTCCAAATTGGACTAATCCACGAGGATATATTTTGATGTCACTATGGTTTTTATTTAATGCTCCTGTCACATTAGCTGATTTACATTATCAAACTCCTGTTGATTTTGAAAAATATTCTAATAAATTAAATATGAAATTAAAATGGAGGACAATTGATAAATCCTGGGCACATGGTGATATTTTAATTCGTGATTTTCAGAAAAGACTTCCAAATGTTTTAAAAGATGCTAATTTGCCAAACAATTCAACAAATATTAAAAATTTTATACAGTGGTTAAAAGAAAATGTTTTACCTTTTGAAAATTCACTTCCTCAAAGTGGTGCAACTGGTCTGTATGTATTTTCAAAAAAAATGGGAGATAAAAAATGATAAAAGGATCGATTCGCACTAAATGTAAAAAAATTAAATTAATTGCAACTGATGTGGATGGTGTTTTAACTGATGGTGGTAGATATTATTCAGAAAAAGGTGAGGTGATGAAAAAATTTCATGTTAGAGATGGCATGGCGATTAATATTTTATTAAGAAATAAAATTAAAACTATTATTATCACTAAAGAAAATTCTAAGATTGTAAAAAAATGGGCAAAAGATATGAATATTACAAAAGTTTATTCAAATGTAATCAAGAAAGAATCTATTATTAACCAAATCGCCAAAGAATTTTCAATAAAACCTTCAGAAATTGCTTACATTGGAGATGATGTCAATGATGTTGAAATTGCAAAAAAAGTTGGATTATCTGCTACACCTAAAGATGGAATTATTACAATGAAAAAAAATACTCATTATACTTGTACTTTAGGGGGAGGACAAGGGGCATTCCGTGAATTATCTGATCTTATTTTAACTCAAAAATTCAAAAATAACGTAATATGGTATTGAAATAGATTTAATTACAATTATTTTTGTTGTTTAATATGGTATTCATTACTGCTGAAATTGGAATTAATCATAACGGAGATTTAGATATAACTAAAAAATTAATTGATATTGCAGCTAATGCTGGTTGTGATGCTGTAAAATTTCAAAAAAGAACAATTGATAATGTATATTCCAAGGAAGTTTTAGATTCCCCTAGAGATAGTCCCTGGGGAAATACTCAACGTGCACAAAAAGAAGGCTTAGAATTTTCAGAAAAACAATTTAAAATTATAGATTCCTATTGCAAACGTGCTAAAATATTATGGTTTGTTTCATGTTGGGATATTGATAGTCAAATTCAAATGCGTAAATTTAATTTAAAATTTAACAAAGTAGCTTCTGCAATGTTGGTACATACAAAATTACTGGAAATCATAGCTAAAGAAAAAAAACACACATTTATTTCGACTGGAATGAGTAGCATAAAAGAAATTCAAAATGCTGTAAATATTTTCAAGAAACATAAATGTTCTTTTGAATTAATGCATTCTCACAGTGCATATCCTATGCCTTTAGATGAAGCAAATTTGAAAGTAATTAACACTCTCCAAAAAAAATTCAAATGTAATGTTGGATATAGTGGTCATGAAACTGGTGCAAGTCTTATTTCTGTAGCTGCAGTACTAATGGGTGCCACATCAATTGAGAGACATATCACACTTGATAGATCAATGTATGGATCAGATCAAGCAGCTTCGTTAGAACCTGAAGGACTATTTAGAATGGTTAGAGATATTAGAAATTTAGATAAAATTATTGGTGATGGTAAAAAACGAATTTGGGATTCTGAACTTCCTGCAAAGAAAAAATTAAGAGAAATTTTGACATGAGTTTAAAAAATGAAATTCAAGAAATCATACTTTCTAGCTCTGAAACTATTTTAAATATTGAAAAAAATTCTTCTCAAATACAATCTATTATCTTAAAAATTATATCTACAATAAAAAATGGAAATAAGATTATTCTATTTGGGAATGGTGGTAGTGCAGCTGATGCACAACATATTGCAGCTGAATTAATTGGACGATTTCAACTAGAAAGAAAAAGTTTTCCGGCAATTGCACTTAGCACAGATTCCTCTGTACTTACATCATTATCTAATGACTATTCTTTTGATCTTGTCTTTAGTCGTCAATGTGAAAGTTTAGTAGATAAAAATGATCTTGTTATTGGTATATCCACAAGCGGAAATTCAAAAAATGTGATAAATGGATTACAAACTGCTAAACAAATTGGTGCATACACAATTGGATTACTTGGACACACTGATGGTCAAATTAATAAAATTGTTGATATTGCAATCAATGTTGATTCCAAATCTACTGCTAGAATTCAAGAAGCACATAGAATAATATATCATATAATATGTGAATTAGTTGAAAAAAATCTTACTGTATAATTTTTAATATATTACATTTAAAATATTTTTTTAAAACTTATCTTAATTCACTTAAAAAGACTTTTTATAAGTATAATTTATTAAAAAATCAATAACATGTATAATAAAAAAATTTTACAATATTTTTAAAATTAATTTGAGGTTTGAAAAATGAAAAAAAATGATGAAATTAAATTAAAAAAGATTCTTAAAAATAAGGTTGTATTGATTACTGGTGGTGCAGGAAGTATTGGATCCTCACTAGCAAAAACTTTGTTAAATTATAATGTTAAATCTATTAGGGTTTTTGATAATAATGAACATGCACTATTCAAACTTGCTCATTCATTAAATGATAAACGTATACAACCTCTATTGGGAGATATACTCAATAAAGATCGAGTAGAATTGGCTGTACTTGGTTCAGATATAATTATTCATACTGCAGCACTCAAAAATATTGAAATTACAGAATACAATCCAATTGAAACAATTGATGTAAATGTTAACGGTACAATCAATTTACTAAAATCTATTATAAAAAATAAATCTAATATTTTTATTAATATTAGTACCGATAAAGTTGCTGAATCGTCCACTCTTTATGGAACAACTAAACAATTAGGCGAACGCTTAACAAATTGGGCAGGTCCTCATATTTCCACTACAAAATTTGCAACAGTTCGACTTGGAAATATTATTGAAACACGAGGTAATGTGTTTGAAGTTTGGAATGAACAGATTGAAAATAAATTACCATTAACCATTACAGATCCTAAAATGAAAAGGTATTTTTTTCACATGAATGAAGCAATTGACTTTATCCTTCAATGTTTGTTACATGTTAACAAAGGAGAAATTTTTGTTCCAAAAATGAAATTACAAAAAATAACTGATATTGCATCAAAAATTTCAAAAAATCAAAAAATTGTTGGTGCTAGACAGGGTGAAAAATTACAAGAAATTCTAATTACAGATGATGAGAAAAAAATTTCCAAAGAAACAGAAAATATGTGGATTATTCAAAATTATTCCTAACTATAGTTATAATTGCTTTAATTGATAATTTTTAGTTCATTTATTAAATAATAAGAAAATCTAGAATTAATTAAATGACTAATATTTTACTTTTAGGAGGGACAGGATTTCTTGGAAAATCTTTACTTGACAAACTTGAAAAATCAAATTCTGTAAAAATGATGATCCATAACTCTGATTTAGAAACTTCTGCTAAAAAATTTAAAGGAAATATTCTTTCTCCAGATTCTTTTATTGACCAAATTGATGATGATCAAATAATTATTAATTTATTAGGTCAAAAAACTCCTAACGACTCTGATTTTATAACATCAAATATTCTCGGTACAATCAATTTACTTAATTCTTGTATTCAAAAAAAAATTAAAGGCATAATTTTAATTTCAACTATCAATGTTTATGGTGAAAATTTAGAAAGATCCTCAAAAGAAACCGATTCATTATATCCAAAAACCACTTATGGTATTGTTAAAATGATCACTGAAAAAATCTATAAACAATTTTCAGAAATGTATGGAATTAATATTACCATTTTACGTCTTGGAGATATTTATGGACCAACTAAAAAAAATGGATTTTTAACTAAATTAATTCATTCTACCAAAGATAAAAAAATTATTCCTGAATGTTATAATAATGGAAATCAAGAACGAGATATTTTATTTATTGATGATGCAATTAATTGTATAAACAATGCTATAAATTTTGAACATAGTGGATTTGAAATTTTTAACGTTTCATCTGGAACACGTCATTCTATAAATGACTTAATTTCTAAAATTGAACTAATTTCTAATACTAAATTAAATATTAAATATAATTCTAAAATTCCTGATGAAAAATGTATTTGGGCAGATAATTTAAAAGCTAAAAGAATTCTTAATTTTAAACCAAAATTTGATATTGATTCAGGATTAAAAATTTCACTTGATAATATGTTGTAGAATTTAAATTCTTATAGAATTAAAAAGAATTATTCAATTTTTTTTTAATAAAATTTATTGGTATTACAGGTGTAGGATCTGTTCTTGTTATTACTGCTAGATATATTGAACTATAATCAAATAAGTAGATTAAATGAATTAATTTTGCTAAAATACCTCCTTCTATGGAGATAATTTCTTTATATTCAATATTATTTTGTTTAAAAAATTCCTTTATTATTATCCATCTTTCTTTTGTTTTAACAAAATCATCTTGTCCTTGAATTAAAATTGGTTTCATTTTCTCCCCCTTTTTCCATGCAACAATTCCATTATGAGATGCTTCTATGACATCTTCTGTTATTACATGCATTTTTGAATTTTCTTGAAGTGAATTTTTAAATCTAATACATGCTGCTTGTAATCCCCATGGATAATAAATTATGGGAATTTTTTTTATATCATTTGCTAAATTAATTGCAATATTTGAATTACTTAGATTTTTGGAATAAATATTTTTTCTAATTTTCTTTAATTCAGTAATAGCTTCAAATATTTCATTTTTATCTATTGGTAAAATATTTTCTAATTCTTTCAACATTGAAAACAAAAAAGATACAAATGAAGTTCTTGGTGAATGAACCATCAAAATTTTTCTAAATTCAATTAATTCTTTTTTACAAATTTTTTCCATTTCACCTCCATTTGAAAAAGCAATAATTTTACAACCGATTTTTTTTGCTTCTAATAGAACATTTAATGTTTCTACAGTATTTCCTGAAACACTAGTAGTAATAACCAAAGTTTCTTTATTTACTGTTTTTGGTAAAAGATATCCTTTGACTACTTGTACATGAATATTTGATTTTGATAAAATTGCTGCAAAAACGTCATTAATTGCACCAGAGCCACCAACACCCACAAAAACTATGTGAGATGGTTTCTCAAAATTATTCTGTTTCCCAATTCTATTATAACTCTCTTCTGCAATTTCTGGCCAGGAATCATATATTTTATACATTCCAGACTTGTCAATTTTATCAAGTTCTTCTTTTTGAATCATTTTGTAATCTCTAATGCATTTTTTACTGTATTAAATTTAAAATCTTTCAATAAATTTTCAAATTTTTTAATTCCTGATTTTAAATTAAAATAATAATACCAATTGTATTCTTTTATTTTTGGCATTTCAGGATCCAAGTCTTTTGGATGAATATATATCATAGCTGGATTACCCTCTTTGTTCATTTTTTTAATACCTAATTTCATATACCAATATGGAAAAAATCTAAGATAAAATCCTCCAGCAATTGGAATATTTCCAATTAATGGAATTTTATGAGTTGCCATTGGAATTTCAATCAAATTACTTTTTTCATCTTTTTCAACAATATTTTTTAAAAATGGTTTGTAAATTGTTCTTGGAGCATTTGGAATTCCATATAGTTGTGTTTTTACAGGAAAAATACTTGAATCATAAGTTAAATTTTTATTTAAAATTTCAAAAACCCAATAATTATTTTTATTAATTGAAAAAAATGGGGCTCTAAAGCCTTCTACTTTTTTATTTGTAATTTTTTCTAAAATATTTATTGATTTAAAAAAATCTTCTTCAAACTCATCTCTACTAACTTTTCGTAAATCCATGTGAGAATATGTATGACTAGATATTTCATGACCTAAATTTGAAATTTTTTTAATTAATTCTGGAAATTTTTCGGCAATATACCCCAATACAAAAAATGTTGCTTTTACATTATATTTTTCAAATAAATCTAAAATTTTATTTGTATTTTCAACTACTCTGCTATCATATTTTGACCACTCTGAAAATGGTAAATCACAATAGTAATCCTCCAAATCCACTGACATAATGTTTGTAACTGGCATATCTTTCGAGTATTTTTTCTGTATAATAACTAATTATTTTTAATTTGTAGTGATGTTGATATAGCAATGAATATTTTATTTTTAATATGTTAAAATTAGCATGCATACCTGCATTTAATGAAGAAAAACCAATTGTAGATGTAATAAAAAAATCTTTGAAATATGTTGATCAAGTAATTGTCTGTGATGATGGCTCTTCAGATTTAACTGCTGAACAAGCTAAGATTGCTGGTGCTGTTGTAATAAAACATGAAAAAAATATGGGTAAAGGTCATGCTATGAAATCTCTTTTTAAATATGCAAAAGATATTGATGCTGATGTTATAGTTACAATAGATGGAGACGGTCAGTTTTTACCCGAACAAATTGAAACTTTACTTCAACCTATTTTAGAAAATTCTTATGATGTTGTAATTGGAAATAGGTTTTCTGATGATGAGGAAATGCCTTCATATAGAAAAATTGGAAATAAGATGTTAGATAGAATTACAAAATTGGCAGCTGAACTTCCTTTTTCAGATACACAAAGCGGTTTTCGTTCTTATTCAAAAAAAGCAATTCAATCTATTGATTTTTCAACAAATGGGTTTGGAGTTGATTCTGAAATTTTAATAGATGCCGTAGATAAGGGATTAAAAATTACTGAAACTGATGTAACTGTACTTTATGATACTGGTTTAAAAACATCTACAAAAGATCCTGTCACACACACCATGGGAGTTGTTGCTTCTTTACTTGAATCTATTGCAATACACCATCCATTGAAATATCTTGGAATTCCTGGAATGATTTTATTGTTGATTGGTTTGGGATTTGCAACATATTCAATATCTATTTTTAATGAAACAGGGAATTTTTCACTTCCATCTGTTTTAATTACAATGAGTTCTTTGATAATTGGATTAATTTTATTGTTAATGTCTGTTGTTTTGTATAGTATTTCTCACAATCGAAAGGTATAGAATTTTAAAATATTTATTTTAATTGAATTCAAAATATCATTTTGGATGATATTTCCATTGATTTTTAAAAAGCCTAATTTATCATAAATTATTGGAAAATATTAGCAGTTTACGTACAGTAGAATGGAAAAATAATAAGGTAATTATGATTGAACAAACCAAATTACCTACTGAATTAGTGTTTGTTGAATATGATGATTTTAATCAAGTTGCAAATGCAATCAAAACTTTGATTGTACGTGGCGCACCTGCAATTGGGGTTTCGGGTGCATTTGGATTGGGATTAGCTGCTTTACAAAGTAAATCAACAACAAAAGATGAACTGTTATTAGATTTGGAAGAAGCAAGAAAAATTCTTTTTGCAACAAGACCCACTGCAGTAAATTTAGGTTGGGGTTTGGAAAAAATTATGACTATTGCTAAAACTGGAGAAACTGTAGAGCAAATTCGTGAATTAGTAATTTCTACTGCTAAAAAAATGGCAGATGAAGATATTGAGATAAATAAATCCATGGGGAAAAATGGTTCTATTCTTTTTGATGATAATGATACTATAATGACTCATTGCAATGCTGGTGCTTTAGCTACTGTTGCATATGGAACTGCACTAGGTGTGATTAGGGCAACACGAGAAAGTGGAAAAAATGTTAAAGTAATTGCAACTGAAACAAGACCAATTCAACAAGGCTCACGATTAACTGCATTTGAATTAAAACATGATGGGTTTGATGTAAGTTTAGTTCCTGATACTGCAGTTGGATATTCTATGGCAAATGGTTTGGTTAACAAAGTTGTTGTAGGGGCTGATAGAATTGTAAAAACAGGTCACGTTTTTAATAAAATTGGAACTTATCAGGTAGCAACAATGGCTAAACAACATGGAATTCCATTTTATGTTGCAGCTCCATTATCTACAATTGATATGCAAACAAAAGCTGAAGACGTGATTATTGAGATGCGTAAAGGATCTGAAGTTACAGGTATTGGTGAAAAAAAGACTGCTCCTGATGATATTGGTGTAATTAATCCTGCTTTTGATATGACTCCACCTGAATTAATTGCAGGAATTATCACTGAAAAAGGCGTGGCTACAGCACCTTATGAAGAATCCCTTGTAAAATTATTCCAAGCTAATTAATACAAAGTTTTTATTGTTTTTCTAATTTTAGTATAAAATATGAGTACAGTTTCTTCACAAGCAATTGAAGAGTCTTTGAAACAATGTATGGATCCTGAAGTTCCTCTAAACATTGTTGAAATGGGCTTAATTTATGGAATTGATGTTAAAGAAAATAATGATGTTGATATTAAAATGACAATGACTACTCAAGGTTGTCCCTTACATGAGACATTGGTTGCCGATGCAACACGTTTTGCTAAAAAGGTTCCTGGAGTAAATAATGTCAATATTGAAATCGTATGGGAACCTGCTTGGACAATGGACAAAATGACTGAGGAAGGAAAACTCAAAATTAAAGAAATGGGTGCAAATGGATTGAATACTCCTGCACCTATTAATTATGAAACTGCATTACCACAAGGTGTTGGAAAATTAGTACAGCAAGAAGATGGTTCTATGGTTTTAGCTAATGAACATGAACAAGGATTTATGGTAAATCAGGCAATTGTTGATTTTTGGAAATCTTGTAATGGTCAACGTAAGGTAACCGATTTAGTAGAAGTATTTGCAAATCAAACAGGTTTACAAAGAAATCAAGTTGAAAAAGAAGTTATGCAATTGTTACAACAATTACGCGATGGTGGATTAATTGCTATTGCAGGTCAACCAGATCAACCAAATGTTGAATTTAAAAAATAATCTTTAAAAAATATAGTTAAAATTTTGACCATCAAAATTTATTGTAATTTTTGTTAGATCTTCTATATTATTTTTAATTTATTATATGGATTTATTTGTATATATAATTTTTAAATGGGCATTAATTAAATTTGAAAACATTTCTTTGTTTTTATTTAGAAAATCAATCATAGTTTGATTTGATATTGAAACATTAGAATAAGTTTTACCAGCAAAAAAAGTTTCATCCCTATTTATTTCATAATCAAACATATTAAATTCAAATAATCTATCTCCCAATAATTCTACATATTTTCTATAGTCTGATGAATCAACTTTATGTTTTAATGCCTTTTTAATCAATTCTGAAAGATTTTTAATGGAATCTACATGGAATACACTTGATATTATTTCAATGGGATGATCACCAAAAATAATTACTGGCTTACCTTTTTTTATGGCTTGTAATGATGATGAACTTCTAATTGTCATAAGTAATTGTGAATTTTCTAATAATTTATTATGATCAAATTGAGGATTGATAAATGTAACATTTGGAATCTCTATCAATTGTTTATAATAATTCTTATCGTGCCAACCTCTTAATTTTGCAGCAATATGCTCCTTGACATATAAGGAATAATTAATTGGCATTGATTTAGCAATATGACGAATTACTTCAATTTGATTTGTAAAATAAGGGGCATAATGTAAAATATTCATTTCTTCCTCTATACTCATTGGAAAATAAATATACGGGTTTTTTAGATTGGGAGAATTTTCAGAAACTTTTTGAAGAAAACGATAATTTTTTCCACGGTTTAATTCTAAAGATATTGAATCTTTTATAACTTTAAATTTATTTTTTCCATAATACATGAAATTTGAATCTTGATCGATTGAATCAAAATCTAATAAATATTTTATTAAACCTCTAAACTTGTTCATAAAATTCACATTACGCTTTTTTTGATTTTTTTTAATAATGAGTTCATAGGAATTGTTATTTTTATCATTACTAATTTGTATGCCATGTGAATTATTACTAATAGAATTTGGATTCATATCATATGTTGCTCCATCTTCAACTATGATAGTTTTATTTTGAATTCCTGCAGCAATCATTGTTGATAAAACTTTAATTCCTCTTAATCTACATAATTCTAACAATAATTTTTGGTGGTGAAATACAGGTTCATACGTAAGAAAGTATTCCGGTTTAATTTCATCTAATACTGATTCAAATAATTTTAATTCTTGTTCAAGGATTAATAAAATTTCTTGTTTTGAAAATTTATAAAAACGATTATGTGTATAAAAAAATCTTTCATTAATTGCATATTTCCATAAATCAATTTTGTATTTTTTCTCAAAATTTACAAGATATTCAAGATCTGGTTTTTGTTGAGTTTTTTTAATGTAATCGTGAAAAAACCACATTTTTTGGAATTTTACTAAAGTTTGATTCTGAAAGAATTTTTTTGGTTTTGAATTTATATCGATAATTGCAAAAAAATCTGCATTTAGATTGGATTGAAGGTAATATGCTAGAGAGAAATGTAAGTGAAAACCATTTAACCAAAATAACATTTTTGGCCTCGTGCTCATAAAAATGATTTTTTTAGTTAGATATAAAATATAAGATAAAATACTCCTTTATCCAACATGTCTAATTTAATAATAATTCTTAATTTTCCTTTAAATATTTCTACATAAATTATTACGTTCTACCTAGATGATTTTTAAACACATATTATTGTGTATTTTTTCTTTTTCAAATATATTGAGTAATGATAATTATATTAAAACTTTAGATCCTATTGAAAAATCAATGATGAATATTCAATATGAGGATTATGATACTTGGATTCAAAATTTTTCTTTAAATTTAAAAAATATTTGGAATGAAAGTTCATCTAGAGATTTATCAAAATTTTTATCTGAAGAAAATAATACTGCAATAGTTATTGGTAAAGGTCCTTCAATTGATGAACATAAGCACTTAGACATGTTAGCAAATAGTAATTTTAAAGGTTCTATAGTTTGTTGTGATGGTAAATTAATTGACACTCTTAAATCTGGAGTTACTCCTGAAAAATTTCCAAATTTTTATGTTGTAAATATTGATCCCGGCTCACATACAGCAAAATGGTTTGATCATCCTTTAATTTCTAAATTTGGTTCTAAAATCAAAGGTATTTTTACAACTATCGCAAATCCTAATACTGTAGAACAAGCAAGAAAATCTGGAATTAAAATACATTGGTTGCATTCGTTATTTGACTATGATCATGGAAAAAAATCCTTTAATTATATTTCTGCTATGATGACTCGTTCTAAAAATCATCAAAATGGGTTACCAGCTATTCAAACTGGTGGAAATGTTGGAACTTCATCTTGGTTTGTATCTTGGAAAATATTAAAATGCACTAAAGTTGTTTTGATTGGAATGAATCATGGATGGAATGAGGATACTCCAATGGATACAATTACTAAACATGGTGTTGATTTTGCACACTCTTACGATGAATCATCACCATCATTTAACAGACTATTCCCAAAAATCTATAATCCTGAATTAAAAAAATATTGTATACTGGATCCAATTTTTCAATATTATCGTGAAGCACTATTAGAATTTATTTCAAGATCTCCTAATGATGTTGAAACTATTAATGCTACTGAAGGTGGATCACTATTTGGTAAACGAATTAAATACACAACATTTGAAAATTTTCTTCAAAAATATACATAATTTTACTAAATTTACCAAAGTGGTTTAAATATATGATTTTAGTACAGGAAAATAACTTGAAAGTATTACTTATAGTTCCTGAAATTCGACTTGATAGTGGACCCCAATATTTTCCATTTTGGGCAGGAATTTTAGCATCTATTGTTCAACAAAAGAATGGGGATGTGGGTATACTTGATCTTAATGCACTAAGAATGAAATTTGATGGAAAAAAAGTTCCAAATGATGTAATAGAGGAAGAAATAGCTGCAGAAAATTGGGATTTTGTTGGTATTGGAGGATTAACTACTACTTATTCAAGAATAAAGGAACTTGCACCTATTATTAGAAAATCTGCACCCAATGCATTATTTGTAGGTGGTGGGGGATGGAGTTCTTACAATCCTGATGAAATTTTAAAATTAGTTCCACAACTTGATCTAATTGTTATTGGTGAAGGTGAAGTGACCTTTTCAGAATTATATGATGAGGTTAAAAATAATTCTAATGATTTTGAAAAAATTAATGGACTTTGTATAAGAGATAAAGATTCATGTATTTTTACAAAGCCAAGAGCATTAATTGATAATTTAGATACTGTTCCATACCCTGCATATGATTTAATTGAAACTGATATTTATTTTAAATATTCTAGTATCAATCAATCATTAGAATCTTATAATTCTAAACGAAGAGCATCTGTTGTATGGGAAAGAGGTTGTCCTAGAGGATGCACATTTTGTTCACATAATGGAATGTCTAGAATTGATTTACAAAACATATATGGAAAAGGAGATAGAAGAGAAGGAGAAAAATTAGTACGAGAATCAGACAAAGAAAATGATACTTTTCAAATGCCTGCCAGATGGCCAACAGCTCAATATTGTGTTGATAACATAAAATTATTGCAAAAAAAATTTGATGTTGATTTTATAACTGTTGTAGATGAAAATATGACAAGTAATAAAAAATGGACTGAGGAGTTTTGTAAATTATATGTTGATGAAGGACTTGATCAAACAATAAAATGGGGTACACTGGGTGATGCTCCAAGTGTAGCTACTAACCCAAACCTAGTTGAAATTATGAGACAAGCTGGATGCAGCTATATATCATTTGGATTTGAATCTGCTTCTGACAAAGTACTGAAAGAAGATATTCAAAAAGGACAAGTTAGAGCACATCTTCAAAAAACACTTGATACAATTAAAAAATCAAATTTAACTCCGCTATCAACTTTCATGATAGGAAATCAACATGAAAATATAGATGATTTAATGGAAACCGTAGATTTTTGGATTCAAAATAATGCTGAAATTGATCCTTTCATATGTACTCCTTATGTTGGAAGTCCAATTTTTTATAATAACAAAGATCGTATTTTAGAACAATATGATCCAAAACTTGCTATGATACGTAATGGACATTATCAAATCAATGATGAAATTATTAAAGATTTGAAATTAAAAGCATTAGATAAATTTATGACTGAATGTGGTGATGCATTTGAATATACTGCAACAATAAGTGAATATTTCACTGTACCTGAATTATTTGCAATAAAGCATTTCATGTATACTCAAGACACTAGACGTCTTTTACAATGGGCACATCAAAGATATGATGAAACTAAAAAAGATTATTGGATGCATAGTGAAAAATGGAATCATTACTGTGCAGTTTGTAGTGGAAAATTACAATTAGATAATGCCCCGTTAGATCCTATTCTGCTAACTTCTTCACAATCTTCTTAAAATTTAATTTTTAGATAAAATAGTTATATCTAAATACGAATGTATGATTAATTAAATAGGGCATACATGAAAACAAATTTTAAAAAAATCAAATCTAATTCTTATTCTGATAAAATTGATGAACCAACAGAGTTTAAGAGAGAATTATCTCCTGAAGAATTTGAAGAATTTATTGTTAAATCTGGAGCTAGGGGTTCATTTATGATATACAGATCTAAAAATTCTGATGATGAATTAGGTTTAGATGAACTTTAAATTATTTTGAACTTTATTTTTAATAAATATAGTTAGAATTTGCACCATCAAAGTTTATTGTTACACCTGAAAGATATTTGATATTATTTTCAACTATTCCTTTTACAAAATTTCCAATTTCTTCAGGTTTTCCAAGTCTTTTCATTGGTAATGTTTTTTCAAATTCCTCTACATTTTCAATTAGTTCTTGAGTTCTATCTGTGTTAATTGGTCCTGGTGCAATATTGATACAACTAATATTATTTTGAGCATATTCTTTACTCAAAACTTTGAAAACTTCTGAAAATGCTGCTCTATAGGCTGATGAAATAATTAATTTTGGATTTGGCTCTTTTATTACATTTGAACTAATCAAAAATATGTATCCTCCATCATTTACTTTGATATTTTGAAGTATGATACAAAATCCTAGAAATAATTGATTGTGATATTTATTCCAATCATCTTCAATAATAGTTGAAAATGGTTTTGGTTTTGGACCTCCTGTATTAAGAATTAAGACATCTGTTTCATTATTCACTTTTAAAAATTCTTTTACACTATTCAAATTTGATGTATCAATATCTTTTTGAGAAGTAGCAAAAACATCAATATCTATTGTTTTTAAAGAATCTGAAATTGCTTTTCCAATACCACGAGAACCCCCCAAAACAATTGCTTTAGTCATACTATAAGGAAAATTGAGTCATAATTAAATTTCATTATGGCATAAAATTAGAAATCTGAGGCTTTTGAAAAATTGGGAGCATATTTTTCATCCTTATTTACAAATATTTTCAAATGTTTTTTACACAAATTTCTATTCTCTTTAAAACTGATTTTTACAGTTTGTATGGCTTTCTCTTTACATTCTGAAATACTGCACTGCAATAATCAAATTCAATAGTATTTGTTAATAAAACTTTGAAATAATGTAATTACCTTACTAACTTTTTTATCGCTGTAATAAATTCTAAAATTATGGATGATGATGAAAAAGGAAAAGAATTTCTAAAATTAATAGATGAACAAAATACTTTACAATGGAATATTGTTGCCAAATTATCCTCTTTAATTAAATCTGAATGGAAATCTGCAGAATTAAAAATTGAAGTTGAAAATTTGGTTAAAGATCATTATAAAATTACAAAGGAT
>Ga0315316_10000081_pt1 | contig 46580 bp, 47 predicted proteins | sample M160m3416metaG_FD_203702 | JGI IMG/M metagenome (GOLD analysis project Ga0315316, IMG submission 203702) | Ammonia-oxidizing marine archaeal communities from Monterey Bay, California, United States - M1 60m 3416 | ecosystem: Environmental > Aquatic > Marine > Intertidal zone | place: USA... | reverse complement strand
CAGCCTTACGAGCTAGGACAGGCAAAGGAACAGCGCCACCGACCGTTACTTCAAGGCCATTCACGGCAATTTCGCCGAATTGTTCGGAAAGGACGACGACTATTCCCTCGAACCCTCGATCGGAGATCAGCAGATTAGAACCTCGGCCAAGAACGAGAATATCTAAATCGAACATTTTCCCAACATTGGCCACTCTGAGCAGATCTTGCTCAGTTTCGGCTTTTACACCAATCGCAGCCGGGCCACCTACACGATACGTAGTAGCGCCACCCAGGGCAAAATCTTTTTCTCCAAGTGTGCCTAATACCTTCGCTGCTGCATCGATAGTTTCCTGGTCGGACCATGCCATATCAGCCAACTCGGTGCTGGATTTCGTCTGGCAGTAAAGTCAAGTCCCCAGCGCCCATCGTCAAGCAAAGATCACCGGATTTTAGATACTTTTTCAAGTAAGTTTTCAAGGCAGCTCTTTGCGGAATGTATTCCACCGAAGCACGCGGGTACTCAGTAAGTACCGCCTGAAGGATTAGGTCACTGGTTATGCCTGGTTGCGGCTCTTCTCCAGCCCCATACACATCAGTTAAGACTAAATGGTCGGCATCACGAAAAGAATGCCTAAATTCATTCGAAAGTTCTGCTGTGCGACTGTACCGATGCGGCTGAAAAACCGCTACCACACGATCCCAATTTCCTGCTCTAGCCGCGGCTAACGCTGCCTCTACTTCGGTAGGTAAATGAGCATAGTCATCCACGAAAGTGACACCATCACTCTCACCCCTGAATTCGAAACGGCGCGCAACACCAGCAAAATTAGCCAATGCTGAAATGATTTTTTCGGGCTTAGCTCCTAGTTCAACTCCGGCTGCGACTGCCGCCGTAGCATTCAAGATATTATGCAAACCAGGCACTGGCAATTGACAATCACCGAGTAGTTCACCTTGTTTAAAGATCGAGAATGTCGAACTGTATCGACTCAACTTTACGTCTGTGATCCGGTAATCACTATCCGAATGCTCGCCATAGGTGGTGCACTCTTCTAATCGCTTTGCGAGTAAACTTGCGCCTACATCATCAATACAAATAATTTTTGGGCCTTTAGCCGCACAGGCGAAGTACTCGAAAGCATCATTAATTGCTTCCATGGATCCGTAGTAGTCAAGATGATCGCATTCGATATTAGTAATAACAACCCCATGCGCCCCTAGCTGAGTAAAGGTGCCGTCTGACTCATCTGCTTCGACCACAAAAAGATCGCCATTACGATCCCAAACTGAGCCAGAACCTATCTCGTTCAAATCGCCACCAACTATGAATGATGGACGCAACCCGGCCGACACAAGAGCCAACGACAACATTGATGAAGTAGTTGTTTTGCCATGTGTTCCCGCCACGGCAATAGTCACCTTCAACTCACAAATCGCTGTAAGAATATCTGCCCTGGATAAGACATTTACACCAACTAATCTAGCCTCCAGGACCTCTTCGTTGTCATCTGAAATCGCTGTTGAGCGCGCAACTAACTGTGAAGCGGTCACATTAGCGGAGCTATGCCCAATGGTAATCTTCGCTCCGAGTGCTCGGAGCCGAGTTACACCTGCCGACTCTCGGATGTCGCTGCCGGTAACATGGTGCCCCATTTCACACAACACTGCCCCTATCGCGTTCATTCCTGCGCCGCCAGCACCAATCAAATGAATTTCAGAAGGAGCCGACAAATCTATTTCAGTCACTACCGAATGCTTTCCTGTCTAGGTCGGCTGGAATTTCCAACGCGTGTCTGACTATCAATTCTGACACGGCTTTGGCGGCATTCGGCGGCACCTTCTCATCAATTAGTTGCTTTTTTCGTTGGGGATACGCGGCTAATGCCAGATCAATTTCCGTAATCAAAGCAATAGAATCCAGGGCAGCATCTTTCAAAATTTTGCCTAAACCAATTTTCTCTAACATTTCTGCATTTCTTTGTTGGTGATTGTTGGGAGCGAAAGGTAGCGGAATCAACAAGCATGGCACTTGAAGTATCTGTAGCTCTGCAACAGTCGAACCACCAGCTCGACAGATCGCAAAATCAGCAGCCCCAAGCGAGTTCGGAAGATCGTGATCGTATTGGACCGCCACATAATTTTCTGCGAGTACTTTTGGACGTTGTTCCCAATCTCTTTCTCCCACTACATGGTAAAATAGGACGCTTGATCTTGCTGCTATCTGGTCGGTAGCTTCCCAAACGGCTCTATTAAGGCTCGCCGCCCCCAATGACCCTCCGAATATCACAACCACTTGGGTCGATTCCGGCCAACCGCGTTTTACTCGCGTTTTATTTCTATTCTGTTTTGCTTCGTGCACTAGTTCTCTCACCGGGTTGCCGGTTGCTACTTCTCGTACTAAACCGGTGCCAACAATTGGCACTGCGGAAACTTTCGCAAACCTTGCAAGTAAACGGTTAGTGGCAGATGCGGCAGCATTCTGCTCAGAGATGATCAACGGAGTGGACTTTATAGCTGCTCCAACCGAAGCTGGCAGAGCAGCATAGCCACCCAGGCAGAGAACAGCAGCGGGATTAATTCGGTAGACGCTCCAAACACCTTTCAAAATCCCAAGAATTAGCTTCAGTAAATTTTTCAGATTCTGAAAACTTACTTGCCGCCTGTTATAACCTCTCCCCGGGAAAGTAGTTAGAAGAAATCCAGCTTCAGGAACCATTAATTTTTCAACTCCTCGGTCGCTGCCCATAAAGCGGATATCTTCCCGAGGCCAACCAGCTTTTACTAGTGCTTGAGCGACAGCCAAACCAGGGATTAGATGCCCCGCTGTACCGCCACCCGCTATAAGAACAATCGGTTTAGGCTTTCTCAGTCTGATCATCCTGATTGACGTGCAATATTAAGTAAAATTCCTGCCGCTGAAACCGTAAACAACAGTGCTGAACCTCCATACGAAATAAACGGTAATGGAATCCCGGTAATCGGGATTAACCCAAGAACACCTCCGAGATTGATAAATGTTTGACCTGTGAACCAAATTGTTATCCCAGCAGCTAACAAGGAGCCAAAAAAATCAGGAGCTTCTTGCGCAGTCCTAAAACCCAACAGACTCAGCGCTCCAAGTAGTCCTATGATTACTACCCCACCTAGAAAACCGACTTCTTCGCCGATTACAGCAAAAACAAAATCTGTATGAGCAGCGGGCACCCAACCCCATTTTGCGTGACCGCTGCCGAACCCAGTGCCCGTAAGCCCGCCATTCGCTAACGTTGCCCACGCTTGACAAAGTTGCCACGTTTCGTTGCCGCAATAATCGAGCGGATTGAGCATACCCACTATTCTCGAACGCCGGTAGGGTTCGCTGGCGATAAGAATTCCTCCAGCTGCTGCCACCAAACTCAACGGGAATAAGAGATACCGAATTGGAACACCCGACACGAAAAGCATCCCGACCACCATCACAGCTATGAGAACTGCGGTGCCTAGGTCAGATTGCAGGACCGCTACCACAAGTCCCATCGCGGCCAAAGCGCCCATGACGGACATTACTAACTTTTTGCTAATAGCAATCTGGCGCCTCCGTTGGGCCAGAAATGACGCTAATCCAATTACTGTCGAAAGTTTCAGTAACTCCGACGGCTGAAAATTCAATGGACCGAGGTCAATCCACCTCGTCGATCCATTCGCTGAAGAGCCGACTACTTCAACTGCGATTAGTCCTAAAAAACTGATAAATATTAACCCTCCTGCCCATTTTCGCCATTTTCTATAATCGATGTGCAATGTGAATAAAAGACCAATTATTGCTACTGCAACAGCAATAATATGTCGCAAAAAATAGTGAAAGGAATTCCCAGAGTCCTCCACCCCCGAAGGGCCTGATGCCTGCACAACTGCCACTGCGCCGGCTAGCAAGAGCATGAGCATTGATGCCAGCATTGCCACATACCTGAGCGGTGAGTTGGAGGAAACCACAGTAAATACTGGTTCTTTCTTCGACAGGAGGCTAGTCATCTTCTCCCTCACCGGTAGAAAGTTGCTTAACAGCTTTCTTAAAGTCGTCACCTCGGGCCTCATACCCTTGATACCAGTCAAAAGACGCACACGCAGGGGAAAGCAAGACCGACCCAGAAAGATCTTGAGCCATGGCAGCAGCAACATTCACCGCTTGCTTCATTGACGTCGCCCTTGAGGTTGGTACATGTGGGTTAAATAGCGACACAAGCAGATCTGCGGTTTCCCCAATACACACCACGGCCCCTAAATTAGGAATTGCTCCCAATAACGGAGTAAATTCTATAGCTTTATTTCGCCCGCCGACTATCAGTACTGCGTTCTCAAAACCTTTGAGCGCCGCTATTGTCGCATGCGGCGTCGTGGCTTTACTGTCATTATAAAAATTGATACCACCGGTTGTAGCTACGAACTCAAGCCTATGCGACAGACCCGAAAAATTGATGAGTACCGACTCCATCGCTTGAGCTTTTGCACCCATTTCTCCTGCGACGGCAACAGCTGCGCAAGCATTTAAAAGATCATGGGGACGCCCTAACGACATTTTTGAAATAGCAACAATTTTTTCACCACGATCTACAATATGAGAGCCCTGGACAGAGACGTCGCCGCCCGGTCCAAACGTCAGAAGTTGCGACGCTGCACCTCTATATATCGAATTTATAAAGTCATCTCCATAAGGCAAAACAGTTAAATCGTCTGCTTCTTGTTGCTCCCAAATTTTCTTCTTTGAATTAGCGTAACTTTCAAGGTCACCATGCCAATCTAAATGATCAGGGGCAAAATTTAACCAAGCTGCAACACGTGGTCGAAAGAGTTCAACGTTATGAAGCCGAAAAGAAGAAGCTTCAACAACGAATGCTTCCGGGACCGGATCTCTCATCGATAAGGCCTCTACTAAAGGTATATCGGTGTTACCCGCTGCCACTGCTTCGATATTCGATTGCAGTAACATTTTAGTCACTAGGTCAGTTACCGTTGTTTTGCCGTTAGTTCCAGTAACAGCAGCGCATGGTCGTGAGTCCCACATCGCTGCCAGGTCTAATTCGCTAACAACTGGCAAACCTTTTAATGCCGCAATCTTATATATGTTGTGGCGAGCTGAAATTCCGGGACCGACACTGAGAGCCGTTACCCCTGAAAGCGCTATTTCCAGATCAGCAATCTTCGATGAGTCAAACACCTCAAGCCCTGCTGCGAGACCAAACTTCGTGACAGCTGATGGTTTGTCGTCCATCAGCACCACTTGCGAACCTCTGCCCAAAAGAGCATTAGCGACCGCGCGGCCAGTAATGCCAAGACCTGCTACAGCACAGCGACTTAAATCGACATGAGTCATAAGGACCCTGCTGGAAGCTGAACTAAATCTAAGCTAATATAATCTGCATAAAAAATGCCCAAAGCAAAAGCTACGCAAAGACCATTTAGAATCCACAATCTGATCAACACAGTTGTTTCAGGCCAACCGCCTAACTCGAAATGATGGTGTATCGGAGCCATTCTGAATATCCGCCGCCCTGCAAGCCTATAAGAACCAACTTGCAAGATCACTGAGACGGTTTCAAGAACGTACAGGCCACCAATTACTGGAAGTAGTAAATGGGTTTCCAATAATAAAGCCAGTCCTGCCATCCCTGTTCCAATAGCTAGGGAACCTGTGTCTCCCATAAAAATTTGGGCCGGAGGCGCATTCCACCACAAGAAACCTACACAACCTCCGGCCATCGATGCAGCAACAATAGCTAGATCTAGCGAGTGACTAACCCCATATGTGCCAGGGTGTCGAAAGGCCCAGTAGCCGATGACCATGAACGCAGAAAACCCGATCGCGGCAGACCCACCCGCCAATCCATCAAGTCCGTCGGTCAAATTCACTGCATTCGAAGTCGCTAATATCAACACCACTGCCCAAATGACCCATACCGCTTTAGGCACACCAAAGTTAGGGAAGTCAGCCCGAGTAAAAGTAATTATTGAATCCACGTCAACCCAATAGATAGCTAGAAGCGCAAAACTGGTCCCGACGCTCAGCAAACCAATAATTTTTGCTTTTTTGTTTAGACCAAGGTTGCGTTCTCGACTTACTTTAATTAAATCATCTAGAAATCCTACTAACCCCGCCCCAACTATTGCCATCGTAAGAGTAATCCCGCTACGCGTGATTACTGTCTCTGCTCGCAGATGACTCACCACATATCCTGCTACAGCTCCAAGCACGATAGCTACCCCACCCATAGTCGGAGTACCTGCCTTTACTAGATGTCCCTCTGGACCATCCATACGAATCGGTTGCCCAACTCCGGCAGCTTGAAGCCATGGGATAAGATATTTTGTTCCTAGAAGTGAAACCGTCATGGAAACTGCAGCAGCAATAAGTAACGCAATCAAGATCTTTTTCCTTTCGCCGCTTTTCGCAAGTAGAGATTTTTTTGTGCTATTGCAACATCATCAAAAGGTAACTCTGAACTACCAAAAATCTGGACTTTCTCATGACCTTTTCCGGCTATTAGAACAGCATCACCAGGTTTTGCTTTGCTGATAGCAGACCCGATCGCTGTATCTCTGTCCAGCTCAACCGCAAATTCTTCTATATTCCCAGTTATTTCTTCTGCTATGACCTCTGGGTTCTCGAATCTAGGATTATCGGAAGTAATGATTACAAAATCTGCTAACTCAGACGCTATTTTTCCCATCAACGGCCGCTTGCCTTTATCTCTGTCCCCGCCGGCACCAAAGACTGCCCAAATTCTGCCATCGGCGATACCAGATATCGCTCGAAGCGCAGCTTCTAATGCCTCAGGTTTATGCGCGTAATCGACGATCACTGAAATATCACTCTCATCATGGCTCACGAGCTGCATACGACCCGGAACTTGGACAAGCCCCTCCATGCTTTCTGCTATCTCTGCGTCACTCAGCCCAATCTGAGAAGCAGCAACGGCAGCAGCAGCCAAATTCTCGAGATTGAAACGGCCGACCATTCTGGTTGCAACCTCGAAGCCCCGCCATCTGAACTTGAGCCCATTAAAGTCGCTATTAACATCACTGAAATCCTTTAAAGAAAATGAGATGGTTGGCATTGAGGGCGACAACTCAGATTCCAGTCTCCTCCCCCAATCATTTTCTAAGTTCACGAGTGCAGTAGTTGATCTCCCATCAAACAATTGCTTTTTCGCCGAGAAGTAAGATTCCATATCAGAATGGAAATCGAGGTGCTCAGGACTTAAGTTTAAAAATATGCCTAGGTCAAACGTGACACCGTTCACGCGCCCCAACTCAAGACCATGCGATGAAACTTCCATACAAACAACATCAACAGCAGCTTCAACTTGTCTCGCCAACCATCTCTGCAAATCGGGAGCTTCGGGGGTAGTTCGCCTTCCTTCTAGGGTTCCTAATGACACAGACTTGAACCCAAAATAATCGAGCATCTGCTTTAAATATTGAACAACCGTTGTTTTACCTGAAGTTCCCGTGACTCCTATAATCTTCAGCTTGTCAGATGGATCACCAAAAATTCTGGATGCTGCTACTCCGAGTACTGAGGCCACATCCTTTACGAGAATTTGTGGCGCCCTTACATTTACCGGCCGCTCTACCAGCAACGCCGCTGCTCCGTTTTTCACAGCCTCTGCAGCGAAATCATGTCCATCGTTTACTTTTCCCGTGATAGCTGCGAACAACCCGCCAACAGGAACATCGAGACTACTGTGACTTACTTCTTTAATGTCTAGGTCGCTTTCATCACAGCCTATGGGGAATTCCAGACTGCCTCCCAGGTCGCGAGCAAGCGCAGAAAGTTTGATGGTAGACACCGACTGATCTATCCGATATCCGAAGGTGGTATTCGCTGCGTTTGCAACACCTGTCTCGCTATGTCTGAAAAAATTGGAGCCGCTACTAAACCTGCCATATATTCCACAGGTTCATCTAGCGTTACTACAATGGTAATCGCAGGTGAGTCAGCAGGAACAAACCCAGCGAAAGTACTTGTATACGCATAATCGCTATAGCCGAAGCCGCCGGTCCGAGTTTTTTGGGCGGTGCCTGTCTTACCGGCGACTGCGTACCCATTCACAGCAGCCCTTTTACCTGTTCCGTTCAAGACGACGCCAGTCAACATCTTTTGTATCTCAGTGGCCGTTTCAGCCGACAAAACTCGTTTACCAACGACAAACTCCTCAGGTTCGAACCCATTAGAACCGAGAGTACCGCGCACCAGCCTAGGAGTGAGATACACCCCACCATTTGCAATGGTGTTATAGGCAGCAGCTAATTGGATGGAAGTAACTGAAATACCCTGTCCAAAGGCGATAGTTGCCAGGCCTGTTCCATCCCAATCTCTTGGATGTCTAAGAATTCCTCGCGATTCCGCCGGAAATGATTGAACGTCGGACTCACCGCTATAAGAGCCGAACCCCAATCTAGATAGGTATTGATGCAACAGGTCCCGACCGAGTGCCTCAGCGATTTGAATAGTTCCAATGTTTGATGACTTAGCTAAAATTTCAGGGACGCTCAGGCTCCCAGTAGAACTAAAGTAAGGTTCGCGAAACAACTTGTCGGAAAATAGATACGTCTGAGGAACATCAAAAACTTGGTCAGCGCTAATTCGATTTGTCTCCAATGCTGCTGCGACAGTGAAGGGTTTGTTAACCGAACCAGGCTCGTAGGTGTCGACATATGCCATCAAATAGTTCGCGTTTTCCACTTTATTTGAAAGTGAATCTCGAACAACTCCAGCCACAGCGAGCACATTTCCAGTTTCCACCTCCATAACTACTACTGTGCCCTTTTTAGCTCCCGATTTTTCAACAGCATCTTTTAAAACTTTTTCGGTTAACCATTGTGTTGGCGCGTGGAGAGCCAAGACTAGGTCATCGCCACTTTTTTCAGCTCTATAATCTAATTGCCCATTTGGAAGGTCGATTCGTTTAACGCCTTGTGAACGGTATGACTTTGATGTTCCAGATTCACCTTCCAGAACATCATTAAATTGCACTTCAAGACCTGAATAAGGCTCTTGCTCTGGATTGACTCTTCCTATTAGACCTGAGGCGATGTTGCCAGAAGGGTGCTGGCGGCCTTGCACAATCCTGAAAATTAACCCAGGGAGCTTCAGAGACTTAACTTCTTCTACGACCGTTAACTCAACCAAAGGAGATAAAAGAACATCCTCCTTAAAAGGTTTTGTTAGCCGTTCCCGCAGCCATTTTTCGCTATGCCCTAAGACTGGTGCCAACAATCTTGCTGTTCGTTCAACCTCTAGAACTAATTTGGGGTTAACTGCGATCTGCCCCATGTCCGTTGATTGAGCAAGCGGACTGAACTGTGTGTCTAAGATGGCGCCCCGATGACCAATTAAGTCTTCGGTACGAATATGTTTTTTTACTAACTCGATATTTTTCTCGGCATCTATTACCTGAATATCTGCAAGTTTCACTACTGCCAGCAATAACCCAGCTAAGACCATGAGCATCAACATCCCGACTCGACGTTTAGGCGAGCCAGCTTTAATCGAATTTGTTTCGCTTACTGAGTCACGAATTGGCCAACCTCCACTAGGTGCTTGACTGAATTCATTTTCACCCACGACGAGTACGTAAAGATACTGCATCGGTTAACAGTGTCTTCACTGACTGCCAATCAGAAGAGCTACGGGCCCCGGTATCAAGAGACACATTAGCCGACGCGCTGATATAAGCAGGATCAACTCGGATTATGGTTGGTTCATCGGCCGCAACTAGTCCCAGGACACCATCACTCCATCGAAAAATTTCTTGAGGCGCTTGTCGACGATCTAACTCGATTTGCAACTTCCGAAGTTCTGTCCGCTCACTTTCAATTTGCGCTCCGATATTTTGCAGTTCAAAATGAACACCATCACTAAGCGATTGCAAAATAGCGAAGACGAATAGAACTAGAAGAGTTAGGCCTCCAAAGAATGCTGTTGCGCTGACAAAACGTCGAGCGAGGAGCTTTCTTTTCTCCGAGCCAACCTCAGTCACTGAAGTGTCAGCCGCATCTTCTAAATAAGCAGATTGGGAAAGTAACGTCAAAGTCAACGGCTTTACGATTCCCCTAAAGGAAGTCGTTCAGCTGCACGAAAACGCGCACTCGTCGCACGTGGATTATGTGCTATCTCGCTTTCCGCCGGGCGTCGTACCTTTCGTTTCAGTAGTCGCACCGTCGGTCCGGCTCCACAAATACATGGCAAAGCAGATGGGCAATGACAAAGACCATCAGCCGCTTCTCGTAACAAATGTTTCACTATTCTGTCCTCTCCGGAGTGGTATGAAAGCACTGCTATGCGGCCGCCCGTCTGCAACCTTTCGATGACGGAACGGATGGCCGGTTCGATAAGACTCAACTCGTTGTTCACTTCTATTCTGATTGCCTGAAAAGTTCGCATCGCTGGGTGACGGCCTAGCCGACGAACAGCTGCAGGAACTGAATCACGAACTACATCTGCTAGCTCTCTTGTAGTTTCGATCGGTCGTGCATTAACAATCCCTGTCGCTATTCGTGATGCGTGTTTCTCATCCGCATTACGTCTCAGCAGCCAGCGGAGTTCTTTTTCTTCATAGGCATTTACGACAATGTCCGCACTCAGGTCTTGTTTAGTGTTCATTCTCATATCGAGCGGAGCATCAAAACGATGCGAGAATCCTCGATCAGGGGTATCAAGTTGGTGGCTACTTACACCGAGGTCAAAAATTGCTCCAACTAGTGGCTGTTGATAATCATCGACTAGTGCCCCAATTTGGTCAAAGGTTCCGTGCACTATTTTGGCCCGATTTGAATACTTTTCGAGCCGTTCTCGAGCAACCATAACCGCAGTTTCGTCGCGATCGATACCCAGGATTTGCCGATCTACCTGTTGTTCAAGAAGCGCTAGCGAATGTCCAGCCCCTCCAACTGTTGCGTCTACAAGCAGTCCTTCGCCAACTGTCTCGAAGGTTTCCAAAACTTCTTGTAGCATCACTGGTGCGTGTTCAAAGTCGACCGGCACCGCATCTCGCTTCGTCACGAGACCTCGCCCGCTTCCTCAGCCAACGGCGTCGAAAAACTGTCAGGAGACTCGAGAAGAGAGTCCCCAGTTTCGTTTATTTGGGTCCAGCGTTGCGAAGACCACAACTCGACTTCATCTATAGAGCCGACAACTACACAATCTCGTTGCAGCTGCGCGAATTCTCTTAGCTCCTCCGGAATCGCGATTCTACCTTGTTTGTCGGGCAGCACTCTCGCTGCTCCAGCTCCAAAAGACCGCTTAGCCGCACGATGTCGTCTATCCCCTTCTTTAGACCTTGTCGACATTTCTAGTGCCAACTCTCGAAACTGTGTTGGGGTCATCAAGGCAAGACAGCCTTCACTACCTTTTATCAAGTAGCCCGATTGCTCAAAAGCCCCCCTAAAGGATGCGGGCAGAACAATGCGGCCTTTGACGTCAAGCGAATGCTCGAATTGACCAACAAACAATTCATCCACGCTTTTTAGACTCCAACATCAAGAATTTTGTTTCTTACCACACACTCATAGGGACCATAAGTATCTATATCTCCCTTTTGCACCACAATCCCCCACTTTATGACTATTTAACCCACCTAGCAATCATATGGAGACATTTTTCTCACAAAGCGTGAATTTCTATGCTGGGGATTAACTTATTTTACGAAAACATCACAACCAGTGATATTTTTAACGCGACGCCGGTTATTAAGATTTCTGAATCGAAGTCAGCACCGCTTGAAAAAGAGAGTCGGAATCAACGCCTAAATCGACGTCGAAGGACCCGATTCCTGGCAGTTCTAGCCCCACGAAGGGCCCTGACTCAAAGCTTCGATACCAAACACATTGGAATCGTGCGGCCAAACGAGAACGTCTTTGGGAAATACCCAATATTTTTTTACCGTGAAAGCTTAGTTCACCTGCCCCTACCTTGGAAAAGCACCACTCAGGGTCTCCTCCAAGGTCTAAGGGCGCTTCATGGAGCATAGGAAAAATACCCTGACTGTTGAAAGCTTCTTTTAAACGCTGCCCTAGCCACAAAAATGATTTACGCAAATCTGATTCCCACAGCGGATCCGATGAAGGAATTGTGACGTCTATCCACGTCGATTCAATCGGATCTAGCCACACCTTGCCGCCGCCACTCCAACGGCGAACAACATCAAAATGCTTGTTAGCCATATGCTCCGGAATACCGTTACTGGTTGACCCCAGCACTACAGCAGGAGTAGCAAACGAGAGAATCGATATTCGGCGTATCCCGTCCACCGCCATTGGTCGAGAGTGCAAAAATTGAGTTCCTGCATGCCATCGTTCAATAGTCCATTTTTGCATTTACGATCCCACCGTCAAGCCCAACGGAGCAGGTAGATAGTATTCCCATTCCAATGGAACATCGGCCTTCATTGCAACCGCAACAGCTAAGGGCTCTGGCGCGTATGGAACTCTCCTCAGCTTAAATCTACTATTTTCAAGCAACAAGTCAGCCTTGGCTGCATTGCAAGGCCGACAACATGCCACCATGTTTTCCCACGTGTTTCGCCCTCCTTTACTCACCGGAAGAACATGGTCGATACAATCCGCTCTCTCACCACAGTACTGACATAAATAGAAGTCCCGAGCGAAAAGCGCTTTTCTGTGCAGTGGTGCCCGGTTCCGAAATGGGGCTCTCACATAAGAATTTAATCGAACAACCAACGGTACCTGTATCTCTAGACTCTCTGAACGCAGCACCTCGTCAGAGCAATTCAACATTTCAGCTTTTTCGGCAAGAACAAGAAGCACCGCGCGGCGCACTGAAATAATCGACAGAGGTTGAAAAGTTACATTTAGCAACAGCGTTCTTTCCGACAGCAAAGAACGCCAACTCATGTCTACGACGCCATTGCCGGCCACTGCCGACACCATTCGAGCCAAAGAATTACATCTTTATGATTAATCTCGGCCGGCTCGTCGCCTTCCGAGCCATACATCGTTAGCAGTCGAAATTTTAGATAATCAGGATCCGGGATAGGAAGGAAAGGCCAAGTGTGGTACCAACCAGTCGGAGCAGCCCTTAATACAGTTCTCGCTGCAGTAGCCCACAACCAAGGCCGAAAGCTAACGTTCCAAGCGATTTTCAGCATTAAAGCAACTGTACTTTCTTCACTGCCTTCAAGCCATGTCGCCACGCTTTCACCATAACCACATCAATCTCCTAGTGTGACGATACCAAGACCCGAAAAGCCCACGGCTGCAGCTCCTATCAATGGCGCTTTCTCACCTAACGCAGCTGGAACTACTTTACTGCCAAATGAAAAATCTAGACAAGCTAGGCGGTCCAACTCTCTTTGAGCCGATGCGAAAAAGACAGACCCAAATCCGAGAGCAACGGACCCTCCAATCACAGCCAACTTCAAATCCAGTAGGTTAGCCGAGCAAGCGATCGCTCTACCGGTTAAGCACCCGGCTCTTTTACGCTCCTCAAGAGAGGCAAATTCAGCAGGCATACCGATACGTCGCTCTATCGAGAGCCCTGAGACCTCCGCCTCAAGACAACCCTTCGCTCCGCAGGCACAATCTGCTCCCTCTGGCTCAACTATTACGTGACCAATATGTCCGGCGTTGCCTGCTTCCCCGCCCAGAAGCTTACCATCCACCACGAGACCGCCACCGACACCCGTAGAGACAACCATCCCAATAAAATTTTTTGTGTCCTTGGCCGCCCCTGCCCAAGCCTCAGCTAGCGCAATGGCTTTAGCATCATTGTCGACGAATGCTTCTAAACCACAATATTTTTGTAGCGCCCGCTTTAAGGGAAATCGTCGCCAACTTGGAATGTTCAAAGGTGAAACGTCTTCTCCTCCCATGACCATAGGCCCACCACAACCCGCACCCACAACAATAGGAGTGAGCTCCATCAGCGAGGAAGCTTTGAGCGCCTTATCCAGAAGCCGACTTAGTGTTCCAAAGATATCTTCAGCGCTTCGCTCAACCAGAGTTAAAGCCGCCGAAGACCAAAGTAGCTCTCCCGCTCTATCTACGAGACCGGCAGCAAGTTTGGTCCCCCCGATATCTACGGCCAATGCTACTTGGTTCGATCCTGTGGCCATTTCCATAAATTATCTGAGCGAATTAAGCCGATACCGACAACCGGCGCTAACTGTCGCGTTTCAGACGGTTGCGGATCTTTTCACTCAGCCCCCCCATGTTCTGGCGCACTTGCCCGCTATTCACCGAACCACTAACTTTCCTCAGCCCTGCTTTGCCCATTTTTCTTAAGTTACGTTCAACTACGACGGTGCAAACAAACATAATCAGAAAAGAAGCGAAGGCAGCGGCGAAATGAATCTGCAGCGAAGCCACGACCCCGACTAGCCCAAGGACCCCAATACAAACAGCCCACTTTATATTTCGCAGCGAATGCTTATACAGAGAGGTCTCTCCAACTTCACGCGCTAATTTTGGGTCCGAGTCATAAAACTCTTTCTCAATCTCGAGCAGTATTCGCTGTTCGTCATCGGAAAGCGGCACTATAAGCCTCCGCGGAGAAATTCTCCAGTAGTCCTACCTACAGTCTAGGAGCAACCTCGCCCAAGGTAAACCTCAAGCCCATCTCTGTTGGCCTGGTTGACGAACATTTTTTCCGGAAGCACCCGGATTTATAGCGCTCTGACCAAAACGAGCGCGAATTTTATCTAGGGCTAACGCTAATTTTTTCTGCTCAGTCACGCTGGATGCTAATTGGTTGGAGTCTGTCTGATCAAAATTCTCATAGTCAAGCCCAAGCTGCTCAGGCCCTTTAATTCCTAAACCTGTCATGCGAATACCGATCAGTCGAACGCCATCGCTAAAGTCCACTTTGGCCATTAAGCCCAATACTTTGGCGCTTATTTGACCAGAAAGATCTGTACCTTCACCGATACTTACCGAGCGGCTAACTAAAGAGAAATCAGCAAGACGTAATTTCAGTGAAATGGTTTTACCTACAAAACCTTTCGAACGCAATCGAGCTGCGACAGCATCACTTAGACTTATGATCTCAGATTTGAGAACTTCGTACTCTTGAACATCTACTTCAAATGTCCGCTCATGACTGATCGATTTAATAGGCCGCTTGATCTCAACTGAACGCGAATCGTTACCTTGAGCCAGCTTCGCTAAATGTTTTCCGTGAGCTACCCCAAGGACGGACACCAAAGAAGACACTGGAACTTGAGCTAGATCGCCTATCGACAAGACGCCCAACGATTCTAGCTTTGTAAATGTCACTGCTCCAACACCCCAAAGAGCACGAACAGGGTGAGTATGCAAAAAAGATATTTCATCTGCTCCTTTAACGACTTTCACACCCAAGCCAGCCACCACGCCCGATTCTCTTATCTGTGGCTTAGCTGCTACCGACGCTAGTTTTGCCAAAAGCTTAGAACTTGCCACTCCGACAGAACAATCTAAGCCCACAGTCTCCCAAACATCATTTTTGATGCGCCAAGCAATGTTCTCCGAGGACCCAAAGAGCCTACGGGCATGCCGTACATCCAGGAAGGCTTCGTCGAGAGAAATCGTCTCGACGAATGGCGTTATGGAAAAAAAGACTTCATGAATTTCTTGAGACGCTTCGACATATGTGGAAAAATCTGAACTTACAAAAATAGCTTCAGGGCAAAGTCGTTTCGCTTGCACGCTCGACATCGCCGACCGCACTCCCTTCAAGCGAGCTTCATAGCTAGCTGACGCAACGACACCGCGCTCGCTCGTGCCCCCTACAATTATCGGCCTACCAACCAATGAGGGGTTCCGTCGTCTTTCTACCTCTACATAGAAAGCGTCCATGTCGACGTGCAGAATCGGCAACGCTTCTAAATCTTCACCCATTGCCAAGCTTAGTTCAGAGTCGTTGAACATCGAGGCTGTTTATATCTCTTCCATTCACACGGTAGGAGAACGCGTGACCTGGTTCGACTTTTGCACCAATGAATTCTAGCAGGGGCTGTGATAGCCATGGCTGCTGTCCGTTGAGTAAGCCCGGTAAATCTTTTGTATCAACCCACTCAGCCGCAATAACAATTCCATCTGGATCATCTATCACAATTTGGCCTTCTTGACCTTTGGCTAAATGAACCTCGACTTTAAGATCCCAGTCCATATCTGGAGCCTTCACGTTAACGGTATAAGCCAGAGCGCTCCAGCCTGTGACGGCCAATCCAGTTTCTTCACGGACCTCTCGAGTAAGGCCCTCTATAACTGTTTCCCCATCATCAATGACTCCTCCTGGCGTACTCCAGTCCGTTCGTCCACCTCTACGCGAATTGTTGACCATTAATATATTGCTTCCCTGAAAAAGTATTCCTCCGCCCACAGACCAATTTCGCACATCATTAGTCTGCCACTAGTTGGTGCACTTTGGAAAGCATTCACATAGGGTGACACATATGGAGTCTGATTCCATCCCACAAGACTTTGTGAACTTAGATGAGTTCGCGGCACCGACAGCTCTGCCTTCCGTCAGAGCGAGAATACTCGCATTCCTGGCAATAATAATTGCGTCATTCTGCGGCGGACTTCTGGGATTTTCGCTGACAAGTCTGCAATTCAATCCAGAAAATGAAATATGGCTGCTGTTTGGCGGCATCATCGGATCGCTAGTAGCCGCTCCGGGCGTAGCGGTCGTAGTGGTGCTAGTCCTAAGAGCTATGGCCGAATGGAGTGATCAAGCTTCTGCGCGAACACGGTCCTCTAGAAGGAAAAAATAAGTGAGACCTACTAGACACGCAGATCACCTACTTGATGATCTTCTTGATATAGCCAAGACTCTTGCGCTCAAGGCTGTAGATCGCCACCAGCAAGGCTCTCTAGGCACTATCTCAAAAAAATCCACTCAAACCGACCCGGTCACCCAGGTTGACACTGACTCTGAACGCTTGATAGTCGATGCTCTCAGGTCCGAAAGGCCCGATGACGGAATTCTTGGAGAGGAAGGAACTCAGCTACTGGGAAAGTCTGGTTTTGTTTGGGTCATCGACCCACTAGACGGCACAGTTAACTACTTGTACGGAATTCCAAGTCATGCAGTTTCTATTGCAGTTGTGTATGAGGGGAAACCCATAGTTGGAGTCGTCCATGATTCGGCGCTCGATAATGTCTACAGCGCCCGACTCGGTGGTGGAGCATTTTGCAATGGACAACCCATTACTGTCACCAGCGAAACAAGATTGTCTCACACTTTGCTTGGAACTGGTTTTTCTTATGATCCCAAAGAGAGACTAAAACAATCAAAAACCTTGGTCTCGCTAGTCCCAGAAGTTAGAGACATCAGACGGTCTGGTTCTTGTGCTCTCGATCTTTGTTGGACCGCAGCCGGTCACTTAGACGCATTTTACGAAAGAGGCCCTCATCTTTGGGATGTGCAGGCTGGAGTTCTCATCGTTCAAGAAGCAGGAGGAGAAGCAAATTATGATGTCGACTCAAAGAAAATCGTCGCATCGGGAACAGGCATATGGGCCGTCTTGAATCGAGCTATTCTCAAAGCAGAGAAAAAACATTAATGCATTACCGCATTGAGCCTCAGATCAGGCACAATTTAAGGTGTGAATATCAGAATCCTGGCGGTTGAAGACGACGAACGAATCCTCACCGCCGTGACCTTCGCTCTTGAAGACGAAGGCTGGCAGGTTATTAAAGCAGACTCGGGCGAAGTCGCTTTGGCGGAATTCCATAAAGACATAATTGATTTAGTCCTCATCGACATAATGTTGCCTGGAATTGATGGCTTCGAGCTTTGCAGAGAGATTCGAAGTATCAGTGATGTTCCAATTATCATGGTCACAGCACGTGATGACACTCACGACATAGTTGCGGGGCTCGAAGCTGGTGCCGACGATTACTTAACTAAACCATTCGCACCTAAAGAACTATCTGCGCGAATTAGGGCTTTATTAAGACGCTCTCGATCAGACTCCACGAATGAACCGCTGCTTCGAGTCGGAGATCTCGAACTTAACCGCGATGAAGGAGTTGTCTCTTTAGGAGACAAAAAAATTCACTTAACACGAACTGAATTTCACCTTCTCTACGAACTCGCCGAAAACCCCAACAAAGTTCGCAGCAGAGAGTATCTTCTGGAAAAAGTTTGGGGCTATGGCTACTTCGGTGATGGAAGACTAGTTGACGTTCACGTGCGCCGCCTGCGAACAAAAATAGAAGTAGACGCAGCAAGCCCAAAGTACGTAGTAACTGTTAGAGGAATGGGCTACAAGCTTCAACACTAAGTAAACTAACCGGCTCTCAATCAGTTCTCGAGTACTATCATGATCTACTTTCATCGATTAATTACCAAAAGATCATGTAGCAATACGGAACGCCCCCGTTTGCGTCTCATAAGCGAGGACATCAATTGAAGAATAACTCGCCTAAATGAAAAACAGATCAAGACCTTGGCATAGGAGATTTCCACTTCGAGCGCGTATCATTGGAGCCTTTACTCTTGGCGCAATCATTGCAACTCTTTTTCTAGTAATAATAACCTACGGCCTGTCTCGAGAGTCAATGCTCAGACAACGAGAAGCCTCTTCCCAGGAACAATTTTTCGCTAATGCAAGACAAGTCCAGGGCGCCCTACGAGCAGAGGATCCCGACTTTGCTCTAATCCTTGAATCATTACCGAGCTTAAGCGGCAGTAGGTCGATCTTAAGAACCAGTGAAAACACATGGGTTTCTCTTTCTCTAGCTCCAAGCGATCTTCCGAATCTATTAATCGATGAAGTAAAAAATGCTTCGACAGGAAGACAAATGCGTTATCGCCTGGAAGGAGAATCACAGCTAGCTGTTGGTCTCAGGCTGCGCCCAAGCCAAATTTCGACCTTAACTGATGTTGCGTATTTCGAGATTACGCCCCTTTCAGAGATAGAAAGCACTCTGGAAAGCCTCGGCTTAATACTTATTTTAGGGGCTATAACCACCGTCTTGATTGGTGCTTCCGCCGGCTTGTGGGCTAGCGGCAGAGTTCTAAGCCCATTAACTGATATCTCCACTGTTGCGCAAGCTCTTGCAAAAGGGCAATTCGCTGCCAGAGTCGAGACAATCGATGACCCAGACCTTATGCCGATCATCAGGTCATTCAACGACATGGCTGCGACTATGGAACAACGCATAGCGAAAGACGCTCGATTTGCATCCGACGTTAGCCATGAACTTCGCTCGCCTCTCATGACTCTCAGAGCATCTATAGAGGTAATGCAAAGTCGGCGCATCGAACTTTCTGAGCGCGCATCACAAGCGCTTGACCTGCTCGCTGATGATGTAAACAGATTTGAAAAATTAGTCCAAGACCTCCTTGACTTGGCAAGATCGAATTCAGGATCTATACCCTCTGACCTAGTCAACATGACGGAACTAGTTGAGGCCACTGTGGCAATGTTCGAAAAGCAGCCACCCATAAGCATTCTCGACGGAGCGAACAACGCTCTGGTGATCGGAGACAAACGTCGGCTAGCTCAAGTTTTCGATAATCTTCTCCGCAACGCAGAAAAATATGCGAATGGAGCGACCTTGATAGAGATAACCCAGTCAGAAGGCAGGGTGCACATATCGGTTGAGGATGCGGGGCCCGGGGTATCTCCTTCGGAGCGAGAACTTATTTTTCAAGCCTTTACCCGCGGAAACGCAGCAAAAAACCGAGGTACGGGCGGCGGCGCAGGCCTTGGGCTTGCTCTCGTCGATGAGCACACTCGGCGACACGGAGGCTCAGCGAAAGTAGGAAACCGCAGAGATGGAAAACGCGGAGCTCGCTTCACAATTGACCTGCCGATGGTTGGAAGACGATGAGAAAACTAAAATTTTTCACACTTAGCGCCGCCGTCTTTATTGTTTTCAGCCTCCCAGCCTGCGGCCTCTCTTCGAATGAAACACCAAGTGTTTTAGAAGTTCCCGAGGATGTTTTCCCCGACGGAGGGCAAGTCCCACAAGACTTTAACCCTGATGATTCGCTTGACTTAGATGTCGGCACCACTGTGCATCCGGTTTATTTCCTATTGGACAGTCAGATAATTGAGGTCAAACGACGTCTACTCTCTCCAGTATTTTTAGAAGCGCCACTTAACAATCTACTAATTGGCCCCTCGCCTATAGAGGCGGCAACCGGGCTAGAGTCGGCGATACCTGAAGGCACTGAGATAGTCAATGTTCAAGTTTCCCGAAACAACATCGTTACGATTCATCTAAATGCCAATTTTTTTGCTCTTGAAGGGGCTCAACGCATTAGAGCTACGGCTCAACTAGTGTTCACTGGTCTTGGCTTAGTAACTGATGCTCAGGGCGTCCTCTTTCTTTTAGATGGAGTCGCGCAGCAGCTTCCGGATAGTAGAGGAATTATCGCCGAAAAAGCTTCGGATGGCTTTGTCCAACCATTAACAGAAGATGATTTTGCCCCGTTGCGCGAACAGAGTAAAATTTCGTAAGTTAATAAAGGTTATTGCCGAACCTTATAACGAGACCTTGACACCGCTCGTGCGAATGCCACGAACATAAGCATCACTGGGAAAACTTCAAGACGACCAAACATCATTAAGAACATGAGGATTACGCGCCCGAGCCGAGGAAATACCAAAAAGTTACTTACCGGCCCTGCATCTCCCAACCCTGGACCCGCATTGCCGATCGCTGAAACCGCTCCTGAGAATGCAGTAACAGGTTCAACGCCCAAACCCGCCAGTGTTAAACCTCCAAACACAATTAGCCCCATATACAACAATATGAAACCGACCGCTTTCGCAGCAATTTGCTCATCTATCGATACCGCTCCCATACGGATAGGAACTACAGCCTTGGGGTGACGCGCTCTAATGACTTCGCGAAACGAATAGCGCACCAAGATTTGGAGCCGCAATATTTTCATGCCCCCGGCAGTCGACCCGGTCATACCGCCGACGATCATTAACGTCAGGAGGACTATCTGAGCAGCAGGCGCCCAAACAGTAAAATCACTGGTCCCAAAACCAGTGCTAGTTCCTAATGAAACAGCATAAAAAAATGACTCCCTAATATTTCTGCCTAGTGAAAGATTCCCAAAATTTAACCATACTAAAATAAATGTTGACCCAACAATTAATCCCAGATACCACCGTAATTCGCTTACGCGATGGTATGCCTTGGGGCCTCTATTGAAGGCGTACCAATGCAGCGAAAAGTTAGCTCCACAGAAAATCATGCCTGCGATGATCACAAATTCGGCTAGCAAAGAATCAAAATGAGCGATCGACGCGTTATACGGAGAGAAACCCCCAGTCGCAACAGTAGTGAATGCATGACTAGCAGCATCGTAGGGCGATAAACCTACAACCATAAGGGCGGCAATCATGGCAAGCGTTATTCCGCCGTACAGTAACCATAAACGACGCGCAGTGTCAGTAACTCTCGGCGTTAACCGGTCAGCCGTTGGCCCAGGGGCTTCGTTGGCTATCAGCTCCAACCCCCCAATTTTCAAAGCTGGTAATACAGCTACCGCTAGGACGATTAAACCCATCCCACCAAACCACTGCATCATGCTTCGAAAGAACAGAACCCCTCGTGGCACAGCTTCAATATCAGACAAAATCGTTGAGCCGGTACACGTGAAGCCCGACACTGATTCAAATAGAGCATTATCGAAGTGCGCCCATGCGATTGAACCAGTCATCAAGAAAGGTAAAGCGCCAGCTATCGAGACGGCAAGCCAACTCCATGCCACAGAGGCAAGAGCAACTGGAGTATCAGCTCGAGCCGACACCGAAGAAGAGCCAAACATGAGGGCGCCTATGGATAAGGTCAGAAAGGCAGAAACCAGAAGACCTAAAGCCCCGCCGCCCCCATCAGCTAAAGCAACCCCCGAAGAAGCAAACATTCCAAATGAGATGGCTACCAATGCGGAGCCAGAGACTCTCAAGGGGGTCCCTTTAATTTTTTTCATCGAACTGCCATTTTTCTATGGCCAAATGATTTTCGCCTTAACATCCTGACGAGTGGCTCGGCCATGAACGCTAGAACCACTAAAACCGGCGTTATGGATATTCGACCGACAATCATTATGCCCGCTGAAAAAATCTGCCCCAACCCCGATAATTCACTTAGATGGTTCATCTGCGCTGCACTGCCAAAAGCCGGGCCAAAGTTAGAAAGACACGAAAGCGCAAAAGAAAAAGCGCCCTCGACGTCTAAACCACCGTTAGTCAGTATCAACGCGCCTGGAATCAGAACCAAGAGCGACAAGAAAATTTCACCGACTATTTTAGAAAAGGCCGTCTGCCCAATCGAGGAATGACCAACACGGATAGGTAAAACTGCAGTGGGGTGAATTGTACGCTTCAACTCGCGACCGATGTAAGAACTAATAGCCAAAAGACGCATCACCTTGAAGCCACCGGTCATTGACGCTGACATACCACCGATCAGCATCACGATGATTACGAGCGACTGTCCGCCAGCAGATGGCAGATAGCTCACACTATCGATATAGCCTGTCGTCGAAGCTGCAGAGGTGACTTTGAACAACGAGGATCTAACAATTTCTAGCGTCAATGTCTGCCGAGTGAAAATAGCATCGAACGCGGCAGCAACAAGTACGGCTAAGGAATAAAAGCGGAATTCATAGCTTCTCCAAAATCGTTTGGGATCTTTACGCCGTAAAGCCAAAAAAATAAGGGGCAGACTGATCCCAGCGATAAACATCCCGACGATTCCCACCCATTCAATCGCTCCTGATTGAAAGGCACCAATCGAACCCGGTTGAGTCGAAAAACCGCCGGTCGAGATAGTAGTTAACGCGTGCATCGCACTATCAACTAACGGCATGCCGGCTAATGCATAGCCCATTCCTATTAGCCCTGTTAACACGATGTATAGGAGCAACAGCCTAAAAACGGTGCCACTGCTTTTAGGTGACAAACGCCTGGCAGAACGAGTCGCCACCCCCCCATCTGCATCGAGACCACCAACTCCTAGGTGCGGCAAAACGCGTACTAAGATAACGATTAGAGCAGCACCAGCGACCCACTGCCCAAGAGCCCGCAAAAGCATTACTCCCGGCTCAATCTTAGAAACATCAATCGTACTCGCATTAGTACCTGTAACAGTCGATGCAGCCTCGACAAGAGCTAAAGTTACGCTTCCGGTAGTTTCAGTCGCCAATAGACCAATCATTACGAATGCTAATGAAGCTAAAGTTCCCGATGCCAATGCTCGAAATAGTCGCGCTGTGCTTAGATACTTAGGAACTCGCGCGTATCTTAAAATAAATAAGCCGATAGCTAAAGCCGCAGCCCCCACGGCTAAGAGCTCTAGCCAAACGCCTCCTCCACGGGCGTTATCAAACAAAGCACATACCAAGAACATAAGCCAAACGCACAAAGCCACTATCCCTGCAGTTACCGCCCCAACTGATTCGACCCGACCGTTCGAGTACCCTCTCAGTGCCAACTTGACAACATATAGACCTCTTGTTATTCGGATCTTCAATCGTCCGAGGCTCGGTCCCCCTCTAGACGGCCTTGGCGTCACCCGAAAGCCCGCTTGACCTCATCCACCATATTTGGTTTTGCGAACACGATGACATGATCGCGCGTTCTCAGCACACTACGCCCACGAGCTATATGGGCGTTCCCATCACGAACTATCGCAGCTAAGAGGGCTTGAGTCGGCAATCCGAGATCCCGAACAGCGGTCCCGTCTGCTGGGGCTCCTGGGGCAACCTCAAACTCAACGACCTCCACATCGCCTTCAAGGAAAGTTGCAACGGCCGCCACGTCCCCGCGCACATATCGCAAAACACTATTAGCGCTTGCCGTACGAGGTGACAACGCCGCATCAATTCCAACCTCTTCGAGCAGACTCAAAAGACTCAAACGGTGCACAACGGCGATTGTTTCCGCAGCGCCTTGAGATTTGGCATATAAACATGCAAGAACATTTGCATCGTCTTCACCCGTTGCTGCAACCACGGCGTCGAAGTTCCCTACATCTTCACTCTGCAAAAAATCGGTATCAGTGATATCCCCTCGCAAAACTAATGCTCCAAAAAGTTTCTCAGAAAGCACCTGTGTACGGACCTGGTCCCTTTCAACTATTACTACTTCTACACCTCGATCAATCAGGCGAACAGCAAGAAGTTCAGCCGTGCGACCTCCCCCGAGCAACATCACTTTTCGGAGTTCCGCTCGGTGTAGACCGAGTATCTCCATCAGTTCCCTACGACCTTTTCGACGACAAACAACACGCAACAGATCATGCTCTAGAAGCCGAGTGTCATCTCGAACCACCTCGCTTACACCGTTACGAATAATCTCTCCAAATATGAAGTCCCATTCTGGCTCATAATCAGCACCTATTTCTTGCATAGACCGACCGACAACCGGGGCATCTTCTCCCAACCGGGCGCCAACCAAAAGTATTTCACCGCCAGCCATTTCATAAACGTCCGACGCTCCCTGATAAACAAGCAACTCATGAATTGCTCCGGCTGTTTGTTCATCAGGGTCGAGTACCAAGTCTACGCCCATGACCTCTCTTAATTGTCGCCCTTCAGGGCCCCTAAGCTCTCTATCGGAAATCCGAGCGATAGTCGACAACGATTCTTCGCCTCGCGCTTGACGAGACTGAAGACACACCAACAAATTCACCTGGTCGCTATCGGTCACAGCCACCAAAACTTCCGCCTTATCGACGCCCGCTTCCCTCAACGTTTTTGGGTTAGTTGCATTTCCAGTCACAGTCATTATGTCGAGCTTCTCTAGGGGTTCAAGCTGTTCTCGACTTAGATCGATAACAATGACCTCGTTACCTTCTCGACTTAAACGCTCGGCGACATAGGAACCCACTTCACCCGCACCTGCTACAACGATTCGCACATTCTCGAACATACAGCCATCAGAGGCCTAGGGGAATTCTCAGGACTAGAACGCTTCGAGAAAAGTAGAGGGAGCGGTAAGGTGCAGACATGGCTGTAATCATTTCTATTGACGCCGGCACAACCGGAGTTCGAACGTTTGCTCTAGATGAAAATGGTGTTCAAGTCGGGCTTGCCTACAAAGAGTTCACCCAGCATTATCCATTTCCTGGGTGGGTGGAACATGATCCAACAGAAATATGGGTTGCTGTTCAGGACACTATAAGAGAGCTAGCTAAGACTCTAAGTGAACCAATCGCATGTATCGGTATAGCGAACCAGCGTGAAACAGCTGTGGTCTGGAACAGATCTAGTGGTTTACCTTTGGCCCCGGCGATTGTTTGGCAAGACAGGAGAACGACGAAACGTTGCAGCCAGTTAGAACAACAAGGCCATCTGGGTCTAGTGAGGAATGCAACAGGTCTTGTCCTCGACCCTTACTTTAGCGCGACTAAGTTTGAATGGTTCCTCGAATCCGGAGGTGTTCCACTATCAGCAGACTTAGCTTTTGGCACTATCGACTCTTGGCTCATATGGCAGCTAACCGGCGGGTCAGTACATGCCACCGATCCAAGCAACGCTTCACGAACAATGTTGTTCGACATATCTCAAAACTGCTGGTCTGAACAACTTTGTCAACTGTTCAAAATACCTCAGAGCACGTTACCCGATGTCCTTCCTTCCTCGGGCCGTCTCGGGGTGACAGCAAATTCGACCGAATTCGGCCCGGGAATTCCAATAAGCGGTGTCGCCGGCGATCAGCAGTCAGCACTCTTTGGCCAGGCATGCCTTGAACCCGGAATGACCAAAAACACTTACGGCACCGGCTCTTTCGTACTAATGAACGTAGGCGAAGTTTGTCCGAAACCCATTGATGGTCTATTGAATACCATTGCTTGGGACCTAGGCGATGGTCCTGTTTTCGCATTAGAGGGAGCAATTTTTGCCACTGGAGCTGCGATACAATGGTTGCGAGATGGGTTGCAAATTATAAAACAAGCATCAGACATTTCATCGTTAGCTGAATCTGCAGACTCCAACACTGAAGTTTTTTTTGTTCCAGCATTCGCAGGACTTGGCAGTCCGTGGTGGGATCCCACGGCTCGTGGAATGTTACTAGGGCTTACAAGCGGAACTGGCCGAGCAGACATAGCGCTAGCTACGCTTCAATCTATTGCGCTTCAGACGCGAGATGTTATTGATGCAATGACTACTTCGGCCAACTACGAAATCAAAGCGTTACGCGTGGATGGAGGAGCATCAGTCTCTGATTTACTTCTTCAGATTCAAGCAGACCAACTCAATGTTCCCGTTCAACGCTCAGAAGTCACTGAAGCAACGGCTCTTGGAGCTGCAATGCTTGCAGGCCTAGCAGAAGGTGTGTGGTCTAGTGTCAGCGAGGTGCAAGACGCGTGGACATTAGGTCAAGAGTTTTTGCCACGACAACCGCTATCAGAAGCTGCAGAGCTCCATGAAAAGTGGAGAAGAGCGGTCGAGCGATCCCGTGCTTGGGCGAGCTGATAAGTCTCATTTACAGGTTTGGTAAAACTCTAGCGCAAAAACTATTTTTCAAGCAGATCTAACCCACCCGCTATCTGACTCATAGCCTGACGGATTCTTTGTTCATTCTCCACTAGAGCGAATCTCACATACCCCTCTCCTCCTGGACCGAAACCGACTCCAGGAGAGAGGGCTACGTTAGAAGAATTGAGAACGTGCTTACAGAAATCTACCGATCCCATCGCTCTGTAGGCGTCAGGTATAGGAGCCCACAGAAACATCGTGCCCTTAGGGGCGTCCACATTCCAACCTAAACGATTAAGGCCCCTAGCCAACGTATCTCGACGAGATTGATACACACCTAAAACCTGGTTTGGGAAATCTAGCTCTTCATTCATAACCACTGTCGCAGCTATTTGAATCGGCTGGAAAGTTCCATAGTCAAGATAGCTTTTAAGCTTTGCTAGAGCAGCTATTACTTCGGGGTTTCCAACACAAAAAGCTACTCGCCAGCCAGGCATCGAGAACGTTTTTGTCAAGCTATAGAATTCAACGGCGACATCTTTGGCGCCGTCAGCTTCTAAAATTGAAGGTGGCTTATATCCATCGAACCCTATACCGGCATAGGCGAAATCGTGAACTAAAATCACGTCTCGCTCTTTCGCGAAATCCACAATCCGTTGCATAAATGGAAGATCGACACATGTCGTCGTCGGATTGTGAGGAAACGAAAGAACGATGACTCGTGGTCGTGGCCAGGAATACTCAAATCGTTCTACCAAGTTATCGAAAAAATCTTCTCCCGTTGTTAGTGGAACTTCTCGAACATCAGCACCGGCGAACAACGGACCAAATATGTGGATCGGGTACGAGGGTGCTGGCACCAGACAAGCATCACCTGGCCCCAAGAGTGTCCACATCAAATGGGAAAAACCTTCTTTAGCGCCGATGGTGTTTATGACTTCGGTCTCAGGGTCTAAGTCAACACCCCAGTTACGTTTATAAAGATCGGCTACTGCCTGACGAAGTTTCGGAATACCCCTGCTTGCCGAATAACGATGATTTCTTTCGTTCTCAGCTGCTTCACCTAATTTAGTTACCGCTCGCTCCGGAGAAGGGATATCAGGATTTCCAAAACCTAGATCGATTACATCTTCTCCAGATCGTCTTCGTTCGACCTTCAAAGAATCTATGATCGTAAACACGTACGGTGGGAGATTGTTTATGCGTCTGAATTCCACTTTCCTGAGGGTACCGGCGTCTCACCTCAGTAAACATTTATTCCGTCGGCTTGTTAGAAGTTTGCCTATTTCTCTAGTCGAGCTTGAAGGTCATCCAGCGCTGCATGCATAATTCTGCCTTCTGCTCTGCGCTTCACAAAACCTGGAAGCGGGATAGCAAGTTCTACTGCCAATTCATAGACAACTTGGGTTTTTTCTTCATCATCATCGAGTGCGAGAAAGCGATAACATCCATCAAGTTTTTTTACTATATCGCCGCTAAGGAGACGCCAACTGATTGCGTTGGGAGATTCAGAATGATCATAGGCAAGCGTATACGTAGCGCTACGCCCCATAGCCGCAGCTCGAAATGCCACCTCATTAGGCCGGTCTTGAGCATCTCTCGAAATAATATTTACCTCTCGTAAATCGTTCACCCATAGCGCATAGCTCTCTATGTCCGCTACAAGGTCATGGCATTGTGACGGACTTGCGTCTATTGTCCGAGCGACTTTTAGTTCATCAACCATTACCGGCTCCTACGCATCCTAGGCACTACCATCTAACCATGCTTCTGCTAATCGATCGAGTCATCTCGACGAGGAAATTTTCCATGCTTGGCTCCCCAGAGTGCCAAAAGGCCGATTATCAGAGTTGGGGCTAATACTCCAAAAGCAAGTGTTGAATACGGCCGTATAGCCGCCACCAGGACCACCGAGAAACTTTGGAAAAAAAGCGAGACCAAGAAAATTTTTTGCACAGGCTTCGGCACTGAGCCTTGAAGCAAAAACAAGTTTCCCACATTCACAATTTCAAATTTGCTTCGGCTTAGCCCAACTAACAAAGCTATTAGCAAACAACTGAGTCCAAGAAAAAAATAGCTGCAGGAAACAACAGCCACCAGAATGCCAAAACGGTCCATATCGATCAGTCCAACTACAAGAAACGGGATCAAAGCAACAGTGGACTGCCAGGCAAGAGCAATAATCCAAAGCCCCTCACTCTCGCCATTGGTTAACGGTTTTCTATCCATAGCAGATCAATTTCTCTCCTCAACCAGTGACTTTGGGCTGCTTCGACTTGAGTTTCTCAACTAAGTGCACTCTCTAACTGTTCCGCTAAAACGTCATAAGAGAATATAGTCTCTGATCTTTTCCTCCCATAGCCAGCCATCGAGCGGCGTTTAGCAGGGTCTCGAAGCAAGGAAGTTATCATTTCAGCAAGTTGGTGTTCGTCTTTAGGATGATCAATTATCAAGCCAGATAGTTCATCTTCTACAGCTTCATGAGCTCCACCAGACCTACCCGCAATCTGCGGGACCCCGCTGGCCGCTGCTTCAACGAATACGATACCAAAACCTTCTTGTTCGAGACCAGCCCAACGATTCCTGCAAGGCATTACGAAGAGGTCGCTCATCCCAAATGTTGCGGACAAGTCAGAATCATCAACTCGACCTAGGAACGCAACGGGCAATTCTAGTTTTTTACTAATATTTTTTAGTCTCTTATGATCACGACCGCTTCCACCTATCGCTAGCTGGATGTCTGGCATATCAGCTCTAACAAGGTCAACCGCACGAATCAACCGGTCAAATCCTTTACGAGGAACCAGCCTACTTACCGCAAGTATTAGGGGCCCTGCGTGCAAACCATATCTGTCACGAATGGACTTTCTTTCCAGTGAGCTAAGCGGTTTAAACCTGTTGGTATCAACTCCTGGAGGGATTTCCTTAACCGTTAAGGAAGTCCTTGCAGCAAGTTCACCTTCTTTGGCAGCATATCCACCGGCCGACAAAACAAACTCCGACTTTCTCAGCACCCGACCTAGAAGGTGGCGACTAACCGGCAACCGCCCAGGAACAGTGATTTCTGCTCCATGGAGCACTACGGCATAGGGAATTCTCAGAGACGGACCCAAATGACCCAAGGGCAACGCCGGATCCAGCACGACAAGTTCGGCTTCCATAGCTGCAGCCTCATCTCTGATCCGCTGAGCTAGATAAGGGTGTGGCAAGAGAACTTTATTCTTACCTCTTACTATTTTGTAAGGCTGGGTCCGATCCCATTGCTCTGCTTTTGGATGTGGAGTAGTCATCACAGCAAATTGGTCTGGAGGAAGTCTGCGCCAAAGTTCCCATAAGTAATTCTGAATTCCACCAACTTTAGGAGGAAAATCATTCGTTACTAGCAAGTGACGTTTCACGCCGATTCCATCATTTCCAATTCGTTACTTACCCATCTATTCGGATCATCTCTAGTCAAAGATTCGTAACCAACTTGCAAGAACAAGTGATTTAAGCCCAGTTGACGAGCAGCCCAAACCGCATGCGCCCGAACTATTGCAGAATCTGACTTGAGACCGCCAAATACGACCGACTCAACTGCAGAATCTGAACCATCAGCTACATTAGCGAGAACCACTAATGCATTCCTTCGAAGATATTCGGCTCTGCGGCGTGGAATATACCAATGTTCATATTTTTTCATAAGAGCATCATCTGTCGACTGTAGTAGTTTAACCAATTCAACCGTTCGGCTTCGATTAGTAGCTTGAATCCGAACTGTCTCTTTACCATCATTCACAGGACACACCGTTTGGCAGTCATCGCAACCATATAGACGATCACCCAGTACAACGCGAAATTCCACCGGGAAAATTCCTTGCGCTTGAACTAACCAAGCCAAACATTTATTCGCATCCAAAACTCCTTCTTCATCAAGAGCGCCCGTTGGGCATTCAACTTGGCAACGGCGGCAATCTCCACATCCGTTGCTGTGGTCTTGGCTTTCAATTACGATCTGCCGGTCGGTGACGACTGAGCCAATAACCGTCCAAGAACCCAGTTCAGGATTGAGCAGCATGCTATTTTTGCCGATCCAACCGAGCCCAGCCCGAACAGCTATAGCTCGGTCAACCAATCGATTATCATCAAACACAACCTCAGCTGCTGACCCTCGAGCATGCAAATAAGACGCAATCGCTTGAAGGCCTGAACGCAACTGACCATATTCATCTCGAGCCACATAATGGGCTACCGAGGCTAACCCAGGCCTCGCAGAGCTTAAAGGAGCGTCGTAACGACGAAGAGCGACAACGATAGACTTAGCGCCTTCCAGCAAATCAGCCGGAGAGGTAGCCCTTTCAGGGTTACCGTAAGTGAAATGCATCCCACCATGAAGGCCTCGTTGTTTTCGGTCTTTGAGATCTCTGCGCGCGTCCATCAGAGGATCTACAGATGCTATTCCGATATCGTCTAGGCCCTCAGAAATTGCTAATTCACGAAGCGCTGAAAAAAGAAACCGGTCATCCACAAGCTCCATAGTCGCGTTTTAATAGCCACAAAACCAGTTCAACCCTTCAACTAAAATTTTTAATATTACCTATCTAACCATCGAGGGCTTTTATTCTTATGCCCTTAACAAAACCACCACCTCTTAACTTTCTGGGAGCCTGAAATCATTTGTGCACATGGCTTTGGAATTTTGAGATTTTCTAGAATAAACGTCGATTAACGATTGACTTCATGGATAGTTCTAAGGACGTCCAAATGTCGGAGGCCGTGCCAAATTGTTGCATGATGCCGTATTACTAACAGTGCAACACGCACCTCTGCCCGCGACTTTCCAGAAATTATCAAGCCGTTTTTCCCGGATAATTAGCGCTACTAAATGCAATTCCGAAATCAGGTCCCTAGGAGTCAGGTTAGTTGTCTTCGAAGACAAGTAGCATATCGATAGAGGAATCTTGATGTTCGGCGAAGATACAGACATATGGGTCGGACGCCAGTTCGGCCCCTACAAAATCAGCAGTTTGCTCGGACGCGGAACAGTCGCACATGTCTACAGGGCAGAAATTAAAGGCGGAACCGAAGAGGTGGGCCTAAAGATCCTCACTCCCTTTGCCGAGGCGCGGGCTGAAATTAGAGAGTTATTCGAGCAAGAGCACCGATTAATGAAACGGCTCAATCATCCGAATGTCGTAAACGTTGAGCTGGCTGGGACGATCGCTGGCACCCACTACATGGAAATTGAGATCATAGAGGGAAGAACAGTTTGGCAAATTGTTCAAGAAAAAAGACGTCTTAACATTACTGAAAGCATTTCGATTGCTAGGCAAATTTGCATGGCTCTCAGCCACGTGCATCAAAACAATATTATTCACAGAGATGTGAAGCCCTCTAATGTCATGCTAACTGATAATGGGCAGGCGATTTTATTTGACTTCGGTCTTGCTCATGATCTCAAAGGGCCCCCACCACCTGAAGGAAGAGTTTTCGGTTCGCCGATGTTTCTAGCGCCCGAACAGGCTCTCGGCCAACCCGTAGATCAGCGGACAGATCTTTACTCGCTCGGGGCAACGCTCTATCGTCTAGCCGCAGGCGCCGCGCCTTTTTATGGAGAACGAAATGATCTATTGCATGCCCATGTCAATCTGACTCCTCCGGACCCTCGCGACGCAGGTGTTCCAGACGCATTGGCCAGTCTCATCCTGCGCTCAATGTCCAAAAATCCTGATGAACGCTTTCAAAGCGGCAACGACTTTGCCGATGAGCTCGCGAGCTTAGACCCCATTGAACCAGAAACACCCGCGAAAAAAAGTCTTATACAACGCATAACACGTCGTTAATACTATCGGCTTCTTACCTTTTCGAACATATGTTCGCTATCATGGGCGTATGCTTCAGCAGTCCTTCACCGACCTTGGGACTCCCCTTCAGCAAGTTACTTTCTGCGTCTTGGACGTAGAAACAACCGGTGGCCGTCGGGACGAAGACATGATTACCGAGATCGGAGCCGTGAAAATCACTGGCGGGCAGGTTCTAGGCTCCTACCAAACGCTCATCAATCCAGGCCGGCCAATCCCCGTAGGGATCAGCTATCTGACTGGGATCACGACGTCGATGGTAGAGAAAGCTCCACCGATTGCGACGGTACTTCCTAGTTTTCTTGAGTTCCTAGGCAACTCAGTAATAGTCGGACACAATGTTCAATTTGATCTTGGGTTCCTGAATGCCGCCCTAGATAGAACCAACTACCCCAAACCAAACAACAAAGTCGTCGACACCTTAGCGCTAGCGCGAAGACTCGTTAGAGATGAGGTGCCAAATTGTAAATTGTCCACGCTATCAAAATGTATGAATCTTCCGAAACGAGTCGCTCATCGAGCCCTGGAAGATGCGCTGACTACCTCTGATCTTCTCCACGTTTTACTTGAAAAAGCCGCATCACTTGGAGTACTTGGATTAGATGACCTGCTCGAACTACCGAAAATCCACAGACACCCACAAGCGGTCAAGCTATCACTGACCACCGACCTCCCCAGGAAGCCAGGTGTATATCAGTTCCTCAATGCAAGACGCGAGGTCCTGTACATAGGAAAGGCGACGAACCTGCGCTCTCGAGTACGTTCCTACTTTTCTAGCGACCGCCGGAAAAAAGTTACACAATTATTGAAAGAAACTAAGTTCATCGAATTCACCGTTTGCGAAGTACCGCTCAAAGCCGAAGTACTTGAGGTCCAGCTAATTCATCGCCACCAGCCTCGGTTTAACAGACAGGCAGCTAATTGGAACAAATACGTTTATTTAAAGCTCACCACCAATGAGCGGTTTCCACGACTAACCGTGGTGAGTCAAACCCTCGACGATAATGCCTTTTACTTAGGGCCAATTTCCTCGCGACGGGTAGCTCGGTTGGCAGCCTCTGCCATAGAAAGCGCAATTCCACTTCGAAGGTGCACCAAGAAGATTTCTGCGAACCCTGCTGATACTCGCTGCACGTCAATTCAGATAGGGTCCGATGCTTGTCCTTGCACTGGCGCGGTTAAAGAAATTACATATCAGCCAATTGTCGAATCTGCGCTTCAAGCCCTAACTGACAAACCCGAATTAGTGATGCTCCCCCTGGAGGACAGAATGCGTTCATTAGCGCTTGAATGTCGATTCGAAGAAGCATCTAAAGTACGTGACCAAGCGGCGGCACTAAGTGGCCTACTACAACGACAACGAAAAATTGATTCATTACGTAGAGCGGGTCGAATCATTGTGGAAATACCAGGCTGGGGACGCGCCGAGATTCAAAACGGATTTTTAGTAAATACTCTCGATGAAGCGGAACCAAAGAACAGCTTCACAAGCGAAGCCAACACAGCCACTGAGATAGTTAAAAAAGAGGACGCAGACGAACTGTGGTGTGTTAGTAGGTGGGTTAACTCGCAATCATCTAATTTGAAGATAATTTACTGCGATCTCCCTTTAGCTTCACAATTTCCAGGCCTACGGTCCTTCGAACCAACGATGGGAGCGGGGGCCGCCTAGAAAAGCTTTGAGAAGACAACTTCTTGTCCGTTACTTGCGGCCGAGGAATTTTACCCCGTGCCCATAACGATCAATTAGTTTCAGTTCATCCACACCGTAAACCATTGTCCAGCGTCGCTCGCTGGACTCAAACTTAACGGCTGCCATTACATACCTATTTCCGGGCTGGACCGCGACGACCGTTCCAGTTTCACCGACTAGATGCTTTCGACTCTCATCTTCGGTAGCAGCCAATGTGATCACATCACCCACACCAAAGGGAAGCGAGGCTCCAATTACCATCGAATTCTCAATCCCTGATGCTTGCGGTAAAGGCTTGCACCTGCAATACCTTCGAATTAGCTGAGCCGTCCACCATTACTTCGCGAGACAATTCTACACCATCGGAAAAATTGTCTACTAGCCCTGCAACCATTAAACCCGCTGCTGCATTTAACGCAATGATGTCAGAACGAGGCCCTTTGTCTTCACCAGTAAATAATCGCTGCATGATTTCACTATTTTCAGATGGACCGCCACCCACGAGGTCTGCTCTGTTCACCAGTTGAATACCGACAGACCTGGGGTCAAACTCGTAATCCTTGATGAGTTGACCTTCTCGCACTTCGTAGATTCGCGTGAAATCAGTCGTCGTGATTTCATCCAAGCGGTCCGCTCCATGCACCACAAGCGCATGCTGGCTATTTCGAGCCGCCAGCACAGCTGCCACACGTGGAGCCATCGCCGGGTCACTGACCCCTATGACCTGACGTTTCACACCTCCAGGGTGAGACAACGGGCCTAAAAAATTAAAGGTAGTGGGCACTCCGAGCTCGGATCGAACTGGGCCGACATGTCGCATCGAAGGGTGAAAGGCTTTTGCAAAAGCAAACCCGATACCTGTTTGGGCCACACACCGAGCAACTTCATCTCCATTTGCCTCAATATTAATCCCGAGCTCTCCGAGCAGATCGAAAGAGCCGCTACTAGAAGAAGCAGCTACAGAGCCGTGTTTACATACAGCAGCGCCCGCTGCAGCGGCCACAAAGCAAGACATAGTAGAGACGTTTAAAGCATTCTTTGATCTCGCCGGGGCTCCGCCACTTCCAACAATATCAATAGCTCCAGCTGGCAGTACTAAGGGTGCAGCCGCTTCCATCATTGCTTCGACCATGCCAGTAAGCTCCGGAACCGAACCCCCTTTCATGCCTATCGCAATTATGAATCCTGCGACCTGAGCATCTGTGGCTTCGCCTCGAAGGATCGAGCTCAAAGATGCTCGAGCAGCTTTGACCGATAAATCCACACCGTCTACTAAATCTCGTAGTATTGATGGCCACCCTCCATACTCTGAAAGTACGGTCGGCTCCTCAGTTCCATGCGACACGCCATTGACCTTAGCCAAAATTAGAACCTAGCAACTCAATTTAATCCGCACTTTCTACTAACTTGGGGCAGTTGGACTGGATAGAACCCTGCGAAGCTTCCGTTGTTTCGCCTTCGCACGGCGTCTACGCCGAATCAAACTTCTTCTTTCGGCGCCAGTAGCTCCACCCCAGATACCTTCTTCTTCACGCGAATGAACAGCATGTTCAAGACACTGTCGCGCTACTGAGCAACCGAAACAAATCAACTTCGCGTCCTCTACTGTTGCGTCATCTTCTGAGAAAAACACTTCCGTAGCAACTCCACGACAGGCAGCAAGCTTTTGCCAATCATCTACCTCAACACAGACTGCTCGACCGATCTCAATGGTATTCTCTATTTTGCATCTATCATCGGACCGTGGGAGTTCTTTATAATTTGAGTCAGGAATGGACGCCACAAAAGAAGTCTTCCTGATAGTAAGGGTAGTTGTCCATGCTAAACGAACGTTTAATTAAATAAACCTATGAGGCCAGGTTCCATGAAATCTGAGTTCCGATTTGCAAAGTACAACATTAGCTACTCAGCGTGGCTTAAAGGAGTAGCTATATCGCTTTCGGTAGTTTTAGTTTTTGGGCTAATTGTTGGCAATACCATCGATCCAGATAGTTCGTTCTCGGTTGCCATCACTATTGCCTTGTCTATCGGAATTGTAGCTGGGGGGTATACAGCAGCTATCTACTCGCCACGAAACCATATTGTGCACGGCACCTTGACAGCGGCCCCCATCATCCCACTCAGTTTTGTAGCTCAGCTAATCCGACTGGGAAGAGAATCAGCAGATGTGTCTTGGCTCTCACTTTTTTTTACGATTTTATTGACTATTTCCCTTGCCAGTTTGGGTGGAGTGATAGGTGGAAGATTTGCTATAGCTCGTCGTTCGCTTATCAAGTAGAGCCAAAATAGTTTTAGTTGAAATTATGTTTCTCGGTCTCGTCAATCTATTTTCGCCCTAGATTATTAGTGCGGTGAGTTGGCTGAGTGACCGCGAATCAGATTTCTGATTCGAGGAAGGTCGGGACTCCATAGGGCAGAGTGCTGAAATACAATCAGGCGCCGTGAGGCGACGGAAAGTGCAACAGAAAATAAACCGCCGATGGGTTGCTTGTCGACCACAGGCAAAGGTGAAAAGGTGCGGTAAGAGCGCACCAGCATTTGAGGTGACTCAAATGGCTTGTAAACCCCACTCGGAGCAAGGCCATGCAGAGATCAGGCGGCCCGTCTGATGATCTCGGGTAGGCCGCTTAGATGGATGGTCACTCATGCGGCTTCTAGCTGCTGGACAGAATCCCGCCTACAGGCCGACTCACCGCCCTAAAGATTCAAAGAGTAAAGCACCTCATTTACCAACTCGCTACTATTTGTGTATATGTCACGTTTCCATTGGCCCGAAGCAATCGATATTGGCCCGCTAACCGTTCTGACTGGAGCAGAGAGGGGTAAGTACCCTCATGGCAACTCGGTCTTAGTCGAAGGAACACGAGAAACCATTCTGGTTGACCCATCTTTGACCGTTGCTGAGAGAGGATGTCCGGTAGATGTTGACAGGGTAATACTGTCACACGTGCACGAAGACCATATTCCAGGGCTCACTCGGCTGCCTGACACACCTGTTTACTGCCACGCACTTGATGCGCAGGGCCTGCATTCCTTAGACGGTTTGATGGAAATTTACGGAATGCCTGCTGACATCGAAGCCGACTTTCGAGCAGAAGTTGTCGAAGATTTTTACTACGCACCACGACCTGATGTTCAAACTTTCACAGGTGGGGATAAGTTTGACTTGGGTAATGTCACGATAAAAGTCCTTCATGCCCCTGGCCACACGAGAGGTCATTCTATTTTTTTGATACCTGAAGCAAAAGCTGTTTATCTAGGAGATATTGAGCTAACTGGATTTGGCCCGTACTACGGTGACGCATGGTCCTCACTAATCGATTTCGAAAAATCGCTTGAACTGTGCCGCGAGATCGATGCCGAAAACTTTATTACTTTTCACCACAAATGGGTGATAACCGGGCGAGCGGATTTTCTAGATCAGTTAGATAATTTCGAGAAAGTGATTAATAACAGAGAAGAAAAAATGCTTAATTTTCTAAAAAAGCCTCGAACTTTAGAAGACTGTGTAGCTCATCGCTTCGTTTATCGATCTCATGTAGAGCTAGCCTTTGCTGACTCTGTAGAAAGAAGGTGCGCAGAGCAACACTTAAACCGCATGGTTCGTGACGGTCGTGTGCGATCAGTAGAGAATAAACAGTTTATATCAGTGTGAAATCCAGCAACTTTTGATTGAGGCCTACTGCGTCAGGTGAGCAACTTCGTTAAATGAAAGCAGAGTTTGCTGAGAGTTTCGCACAAGAATTCGGCTTATTTGTGCTTGTGATACTTTCAGATTCCAGGATATTTCCCGTTCGCAGGACAATGCCCATGAAATCGCAGATTTAATTGGCGACACGTGAGTAAAAACTGCTACATGCTGACTCTCTGCTAGCGATTGCAAGTCTTCGCATGCGCTACGAACACGTCTGTTTAATGATGCTAGGGACTCACCTCCAGGTGGCGTGAACAAGTCATCAGACCGCCATTGAGCCCAGGTATCTTTGCTAATACTAGATACCGGCTCGCCGTCCCACTCGCCATAATCTAGCTCAATCCACCGTTCGTCGATAACCGGATTAATCCCTAACGGTTCCGCTGTTTCGATAGCTCGGGAAAGAGGCGAACATACAACCACGTCCACTTTGCCAAGGGCACCAGCTATTTCATTTGCTTGTTTCTTACCAAGCGAATCCAATGAGTTATCTATACGCCCTTGCAACAACCCGCCTGCGTTTGCGGCTGTTCGCCCATGTCGCACGATTGTAAGCATCTTTACTTATCCATCCTTGCTTCAGTAATTGAGCGGTCTATTCGTCCCGTTCTGACAAAATTTTTTCTCCGCCGGGCGTCAGATAATCCGAAACGATTAAATAGCCACACGAGGCACAAAATTCCCGACAGCTCAAGGAAAATTATAGGTCCTACACTGCCCTCAAGTAACAGTATGTCGCGATCACCGAAACTAACTCCAGCGACTGGCCACCAAAAAATATTTGGATTTGTCCAGGATGCATCGAACACAAGATGCCAAAACAGACCTATTGGCAAAGCTAACAATCGACGGCGCGACGCTCGACGACCGAAAGTAATCAACATAACTAAAAACAATATTCCTACCGGAAACAGTAAAGTGTGCGCTATCCACTGCTTCCCTCTAACAGAATCAATTAAATCTGGCAGCAATGCACCCAGTATTATTAAGCGGTGGTCTATCACCGGATCTCTGAAAGTAAACCACATTCCTAATAATGAGGTCCCAGCAAACCAAAACAGCAAATCGACTCTTCTCTAGTCCTACTTAACTAGGAATGCACCACATTCGGGGCATTCAGTTACTTCATTTTCATCAGCAGAGCGAATTTTGTCTAGATCGAGCGCTGACAGATCCAAGAAACAAGCACCACAAGTGGTGCCCGTAAGCCTAGCAACCCCAACGTTTCCGCCCATTCTCACTATTTGCCTGTCATAGAGGGCAACCAATTCAGCCGTAACTGAGCTCACTAACCTAGCGCGCTCTGTTTCAACCTCAGACTTCTCAGCTTCTATTTCTGACTGAATGCCGAGAACGCGCCCACCGATTTCTTCGCAGTGCTCTTCAAGTCGTTTAACTGCGCTCGACCCAGAAGCAAAACTGAGTGCTATCGGCTCTTCCTTCTCCATCAATTCAATGATTTGGTCTTCTACAATTGTCTGCCTTCGCTGTACTGACTTAATTTCATCTTGCAGCGCTTCAGCTTCTTTAGGAGAAGTTAAGCTACCGCCATACAAAGCATCGTTACTTTTGGCAATTTTGGTCTCAAGCGAAAGGACTTCGTGCTCCAAACGCTTCTGCTCTTTTTTTATTTGACTTATTTCTGATTCAAGTTGTGCAAGTTTTTCTTTTGCGTCAGAAATATCTTCTTCTACCGCAGCGAGTTCTCGTACTTCCGGCAGATTCCCTAAACGGTGGCGCAGCTGGGACAGTCGAGTGTCACAAGTTTGCAGGTCTGCAAGTATCGCTAGGTCACCCACTCTGCCTCCAACTATTCACGATGCTCAGTTTTAGCATGCTTATTACATTTTCACCTAGCTCAATTGTTTGCATATTTCACACAAGGTGACCACTTAAGTCGCATCATCAAGAAGAGAGGCTGGATCAATAACTGGATTCCTGCTGCTAACTAGAGCACATGGAATATATTCGTTCTTAAAGACTTCGGTTGACCACACCTCTGTAACTCGACACACTGCATCTTCGTGAGGAACGAATTTGCCAGAAAGCTCATCAGGACGAACCATTCCGCATGGTAGTTCAAATTTCATGGCACCCCGCCCTAAACCCAACTCAATCTCAACCTCACATACTTCAGAAGGAACAAAAACTAGTTGGCTCGTTCTTTGTCTCGGTGGAGGCAACGTAAAATTCTCTAATAGCTTGTCCTCTAAAGCTTTATTCATGAAGGAGCTCCAGATAGTCGCTGGTACTTTGCCTCCTGTGCCGGACTTACCCATTGACATCATTTCATTCGGGTTCCCAATCCACACGGCAGCTGACAGTTGTGGCGTATAGCCAACGAACCAAGCATCTCTAAAATCCTGCGCTGTGCCTGTCTTCCCAGCGGAGACCTGTCCATTTTCTAGCTGCGATCGTCGACCTGTTCCCGTTTCAACATTTGATTTGAGAGCTGAAGTCACCCAGGCCGCTGTATTCTCCGATAGCACACGCTTTCCGGTCGGCACATGATAGTAAATCAACTCCCCGTTCGGGTCTTCGATCCGACTTATGTAGTAGGGCTCCATTCTTATCCCGTCATTAGCGAAAACGGAGTAACCGATAGCTTGCTCTAGCGGTGTAACTTCCTGTGCTCCCAACGAAATAGATACGAATGGTTTAAATTTATCTTCACTGGAACGGCCAAGTATCTGGTCGGCTGTTTCGGCGACATCGGCAAGCCCCGTGCGCAAACCAAGTCGCACAAACCCACAGTTTGAGCTCTTCAAAACCATTTGTTCTAATGAACCGACTAGGCCCTCGCTCTTATTGAAATTATTTACGATGTAGTCAACATTTGGTGGGTTAGGAAACTCACAAGGACCAAGCCCGCTAATCGTGTCATATGGAACTAAGCCGGATGTCTCAATCGCACTCGCAAGCACGTACGGTTTAAACGAAGACCCCGGCTGCCTCTCTCCTTGAGTCGCTAAGTTGAACTGAGATTCAGAGAATTCCGCTCCACCAACGAAAGCGCGCACAGCCCCCGTAGAGGGTTCAACTGCTGCTATTGCAACTTCTAATTTCTCGAATTGCTCTAAGGACCATCCTTGCTCAGCAAGTCCTCCAACGCTAAACACGTTAGAACGTGCCTCTTCCATAGCCCGCTGGATCGAAGTGTCGAATGTTGTCCAAACGCGAAGGCCACCTCCATATACTTTCGCAAACCTTTCCTGGTAAGTCTCCCCTAAGGCCGGATGTTTAAGCAGTGCTTCTGTTACTTCATCAAGGAAATAATCGCGTTTCAAAGTGTCATTGGTCTTTTGTGGGCTGCGATTTCTATCCGGAAGAGCTCGTTTTTCGTACCCAGCTCTCTCTTCTGAATTTATTATTCCTTCATCTTCTGCTCGCTGAAGAGACATGCTTCTGCGTTTGCTCATCATGCCAATATTTTGAAACCCATCAAAGATACTTGGGCTACGAATAAGCCCAGCCAGGAACGCTGCATCTCCAACATCTAGGGAATCAGCACTCTTGCCGAAATATGTCTCCGCTGCCGCTTGCAGACCATAAGCCCCATTACCGAAATAGACTTCATTTAAATAAAATTCGAGAATTTCCTCTTTCGAAAATTCTTCTTCTAGACGAGAGGCCAGAACTGCTTCACGAATTTTTCTGTTGAAGCTTCTTTCATTTCCTACAACTCGAAGTTTGACTATCTGTTGCGTGATCGTCGAACCGCCTTGGTTAATACCACCTGCCGCAACATTGGAAATCATCGCCCTTACCGTTGCCCGAAGATCAACTCCGTTATGCAGCCAAAATTTGTCATCTTCGACCGCTAAGAAAGTCTCTATAGCTTCAGCGGGAATTGTCGCCAGGGTTACTAATTCACGGTCTACGTCATAACGCAGAATCCCCATTTTTTCACCCATGGAATCATAAACTTCAGTACGTTGAGCACCTGGGGAAAGGTCTAAAGAAACATCTCGGCGCTCTCCAGTGACCGCTGTCAATGCTCGTTCAGAATGTGGACCTATCGCATAGGCAACCGCCACAAACAAGAACGAACAGACTCCGATCATCGCTAGTAAAATAGGTAAGCGGATAAACCGCCGTAAGAACTGCACAACAAGTACGAAGATACTTCCTTCGACAGCAAATATGTGGGCGGTTGACGTGTTTACCACCGCAGTAATCGGATATTAGTGTTTCGCGTCGTCATGCGAGTAATGTGGGGTCTGTTGACTTATCTTCACTTAAATAGTTTTCGAACGTCGGACTGCTCTTGTATATGGATTGTTGATGGTGGACCCAGCCTGCCGGTGATTCCTGATTGCCCTATGCCTTCATTGGTTCTAGCGGTTGACCGAGGCTTCGACCATGCAAAAGCCCTTAACCTCTCGGTGGACTTAGTAATCGGTGATTTAGACTCGATAGATGAGGTAGCGTTACGACAAAGCAGCACTAAGCCCTTAATCGAATCTCTACCAACCGACAAAGATGCTAGCGACCTAGAACACGCTTTGAGATTTGCTTCGATATTGCAACCAAAGCGAATCGAAATTCTTAGTGGAGGTAACGGAAGGCTTGATCATCTGATTATTAGTAGCTTGCTCATCGCGAATTCCGAGTATCTAGACCTGCCGATTACTGCACATGTCGCAGCGAGTAAGTTGTTTACTGTTTCCCCCGGCGAGATGAGAACAATAAATGAGCCACTCGGAAATCTGGTATCCATAATCACTATTGGCGTAGACTTGAGGTGCGCTACTAAAGGTTTACGCTGGAATCTTACCGACGACACCCCCGTTAGGCCAGGGAGCAGCCGTGGCTTAAGCAACGAGATTATCGGCGATGCATCGATTCAGGTCTCAAGAGGGTCTGCGATCGTTATCGTTACAGCAGCATGACTAACAACCTGCTTTTAATTCGGCGGGCAGTCTTGGTTTTTTTGATTTGCGCCATCGCAGCCTGTGCCCAACCGGCTAATCAGGCTCTACCTCTTCGACTTTTAACTCATAGAGACTTCCACGTACCCGAAGAAGCGATTACAGAGTTCACTAGACGCACAGGAATTGAGGTAGTTATTTTCAGGGAACCAGACGCGACTGCCGTAGTTGACCTTCTCATAAAAACGAGAACAACCCCAATCGCCGATGTGATTATTGGAATAGACAGTTTAGAACGAAGAAGAGTCACAGAAGAGCTTCTAGTAGAACCATACGAACCGATCGACTCGCAATTCTTAGATAACTCCTTAACACTTCGCGACAATATGCTAACTCCTGTCAGCTCGTTAGAAGCATGCTTCAACCGTTCAGTTAGTTCTTTCATTGAGCCTCAACGAAAGATAGATGAGCTTCCTGATTCATCGAAATTTTGGTTACCGCCCCCGGAGGGCTTGGACGACCTTCTAGATCCTGAACACGCAACTTCTGCAGTGATTCCAAGCCCCTTAAGCAGCAGAATGGGTCTCTATTTTTTGTTGGCACTTGAAAGATCACACCCTGAAGACAGCGAATTACCTTGGCCCGAGTTCGTAGATCAAATGGTGAGGTGGGGCGTGACTATAGTTCCGACATGGGAACAAGCTTGGTTTAGTTTCTACTCCGCCGATCAAGACGTGGCTACTAAAAAAAATCACTACTGGACCTGGGGGTCCGCTGGCATGAAGGCTGTGACCGTCCAGTTTCAGCCTCGTTTTCCTGAAAGTTTAGACATAGCTGTAGTTCCCAATGATTGTGTTCGCGTTGTCAACTATGCAGGTCTCGTCGCCGGAACTCAAGCTAGGCGCAACGCCGGCCGACTTTTGGACGCAATGGTCGAGCCACTTTTTCAGTACAATATTCCAGATCGATTCGGGAGTAAGCCTTCGCGCACCGACATCGCACGAACAGATGCCTGGAAAGCATTCGGCGAGACAGTTAGCGCTCCCTTGGTTGATGAATGGCGCATAGGCCCATTGTGGGGTGTCTGGCAATTAACATGGAAGCAAGTAGTCGATTCTGCTTCTAGTGGTATTGAGCTAGAGCCGCCAGAGGTACAAGTAACTCTTCCCAGAAGTTGAAAATACACCTTTACTTAGGGCTACTTATGGCGAATGTGTTGACTTCTCACCGTAATCTCCCCAGGGCCGGTCTCGTTCTCGAATGACTTCTCTGAAACCTTTAGTCTCAAACGACTCCATCCATCGATACGCCTCTTCTGTATGCCTTGCCATCCCGTCGAAAAACGTGCCAAGCATTTGTGAGGTTCGTAACCCCATGTTTTCATAGGCCTGATTGATTAGCATTTTGTTAAGGGCCATTTGGTTTGAGGGAATCTCGCTAAGCCGTCGCGCTTCCTGCTCAACAATTTGGCTCAATTCAGATGGTGGACAAACCTGCGAAATAAGACCAATTCGATATGCGGTATCAGCATCTATTGCTCTACCTGTCAAGAGAAACTGTTTGGCGTGTTCAAGGCCGAGACGGTAAATCCACATCATCGTCGTAGGAGTTCCAAAAATTCTGCTCGGTGCGTATCCAATATGAGAATCAGATGCCATATACAGCAAATCAGCACAAAGGACAAGATCTGTTGCGCCTCCAACAGCCCATCCAGATATTTCAGCCAGTACCGGTTTTGGGCATTCCCAAATTTTCATAAATTTACGCACATTTGAGCGCATCCATTCATAATCCTTCACTGGGTCCCAGGCTCCATCTCGCGTCTCAGGTCCTTGTGTCTCATATCCAGACTCGCGGCTTTTCTGAGAGTATTCGATTAAGTCGTATCCAGAAGTTAAGGTCCCTCCTTGTCCTCTCAAGACCAGAGCAGAAACTGCACCAGAAGCTGTTGCTAAATCAACTCCGTTAGCGATCCCCTCGATCACCTCTCTCGTGAGTGAATTCTTTTTTTCAGGTCTGTTGATGGTGATGATCGCTAACCCATCGCTTTCTTCGTACAGAACGCTTTCAGACATTAAAAACTTCTTTCCCTGCGTGGCTGGTATCGATATTAGATACCGTAATCAACTTTATTTCTTCCGTTTGCCATCTAGCGCTCTTAGGATATGAGTAACGCTAGGAGTTGGTATGGAAATTTCGCCTGAAAGCTGGAGTTGGATTTGGCTAGCAGCGGCGGCTTTATTCATTACCGGAGAGACATTTGTTGCTGGCACATTCATTCTTATTCCATTTGGTATCAGCGCTATTCTTGCGATGATTTTGGCTCTTCTAGGTGCACCTGTTTATGTTGGTTGGTTGGTATTTTTAATCGGAGGCACCTCGCTTTTCATTTTTTTTTGGAAAAAGAATCAAAAAGCCCAAAACGCTTTAGCTTCTCCGCCCGGTGCCGGACATGATCGATTAATCGGGTCACACGCGATGGTGCTCAAGTCCGTCGACACTGAAGCCATTGGTCCAGGGTTAATCCAAGTTGGCGGAGAGCAATGGCGTGCCATCTCAGCTGATGGGTCCCTACCTGTTGGAACACTTGTTGAAGTAACAGAAATTCGCGGGACTAGGGCAATTGTCCGTTCCCTTTCGATGGAAGAGAGTGATAACTGATGTTTATAATTTTGGTGCCAGCCTTGGCAGCCATATTAGTGATCCTAATCTTGTTCACTTCAATAAGAATTGTCAGACCATATGAACGCGGTTTAGTAGAAAGGCTAGGAAAGTATAAAGACTCGCGGCCACCTGGTTTACAACTCATATTTCCATTTATTGACACGATTCGACGAGTCGATATGCGAGAACAGGTTGTAGATGTTCCCCCGCAAGAAGTCATAACCTCAGACAATGTCGTCGTGTCTGTCGACGCCGTTGTTTTTTATGAACCTACAGACCCGCAGCGATTGGTCTACAACGTTGCTAACTTTATGTTGGCTATAACTAAACTCGCTCAAACAAACCTCCGTAACCTAGTCGGCGATCTTCAATTAGATGAAGCTCTTACCTCCAGGGATCGCATCAACACAGCTTTGCGCGAAATTCTCGATGAAGCTACCGATAAGTGGGGCGTACGAGTCGTGCGCGTGGAGCTCCAACGGATTGATCCTCCACCAGATGTTATGGCTGCTATGCACGAGCAAATGAAAGCAGAACGAACTCGCCGAGCTACTGTGACAGAGGCTGAGGGGTTCAAAGAGTCAGAAGTCACAAGGGCTGAGGGTGATAAGCGTTCTCGAATACTCGAAGCAGAAGGCTTACGACAAAGTGAAATTCTTAGTGCTGAAGGTCAAGCCCAGGCAGTGCGTACGATAGCAGATGCCGAGCAATACCGACTTCAGACAGTAGCCGAAGGGCAAGCTGAAGCAACGAGGCAAACATTTCAAGCCATCCACGACGGGGACCCAACTAGTGACCTTCTGGCGATTAGGTATTTAGAAACACTTTCTCAGATGGCTGATGGGCGTGCCACTAAATTAATTATCCCTACTGAGTTTAGTGGGATTCTAGGTGCTGTAGCCGGAATTGCAGAAGCTATGAAGGATCCATCATCTACAACCGAGAGTGTTGGAGAAGAAACCGCTTCGCCAGGAGAATAAGCCTGCGACGTAGTTTGCGCCAAGGCTACTATTGACTGAGGTTTAGGGAGTTATCATGTTAAAAACAGTTCAACTGGGCTCGCGATCTGGGTTGCGCGTTTCAAATCTTTGTCTCGGAACAATGAACTTTGGAGAACCTGGTCGTGGCCATCAAGGAGATTGGACCTTAGGCATAGATGAAGCTCGCCCTATTTTCGAAGCGGCGATCGAACGAGGGCTTTCTTACTTCGACACCGCTGATGTCTACGGAATCGGAGCCACCGAGCTAGTGGTAGGACAAATTCTCCGAGAGCTGCTTCCCCGCAACGAGTACGTTTTAAACACTAAAATTTCCATGCCCATGGGATCAGGTGCCAATGATGGAGGCTTAAGTCGCAAACACATCATGGAAGCCGTTGATGCCTCGCTCGAGAGGCTCGGGGT